>Ga0114925_10000732_pt1 | contig 15268 bp, 26 predicted proteins | sample SumtaG_2_FD_87287 | JGI IMG/M metagenome (GOLD analysis project Ga0114925, IMG submission 87287) | Deep subsurface microbial communities from Indian Ocean to uncover new lineages of life (NeLLi) - Sumatra_00607 metaG | ecosystem: Environmental > Aquatic > Marine > Oceanic > Sediment | place... | reverse complement strand
TCTAGTTCATCACATACAGCCACGCTTCCAACAACTTCACCATGATCCAGACGAAATTCTTTTAGAGCCTTTTTTAATTTTTCCAATAATGGATTGGCCTTGGCAGGACTAACACCAGTACTGCAAAAGATACAAAAATAAACTTTTTCAGAATAGCTGAATGCTTTTGCGTCACCCATTATAATCCTCCACTTTTTCTTTCTCCTTTTTGACTTCCAGGATTTCTCCCACTTGGTAAGAATTGATCACGCCAGCACAAATTGCCACAGCTTCACTAATGCCTGTCTTGATTTTTTTGAGAACCTCTTCATAGTTTACAGTACCTTCCAAAGCTCCATCTGTGGCGCTTTGGATTTTGACTTTCACAAGAAATGTTTTGATAACTTCACTCTCCATACTTTTACCTCCATTTATTTTTCATTTAAAAAATTCTTCGTCTTCCTTTAAAGACTGTTTTATCCACTAATGGTGGTCTTGATTTTTTATTTTCAAGTTTCTTCAAAATCACCATTATCAAAAGTTGAAATAGGCTTGGTCTGGAATTCAATTCTGCTAATCTTTCATTACGTTCCTGAACAGACAAATCTCTCCACTCTTCAAATGGAATTCTTTTCATTTAAACAACACTCACAACGTCAACAATATGGGCATCAATTTCGCCCATACTAGAATTTCCCAATTCACCAATGCTTTTACTCAACTGTGCCACCATCTTCATGTAAGCAATGTCTGTAGGGCTTATTGCCTCTTCATCGTTCCTGGTATATTTGACTGCCATAGTAAAAGTCTTTATTATTTCTGTCGCCATCACGTCCTCCTGTTCATTCTGATTTTCTAAAACAGTACCTGGAGATTCACCTCCAGAATATGTTGTCATTCAGATAGTTTAAATCTCCTGTTCTGCCCATGCCATATTGACTGTCTTTGATTCAGGAACAGCGATTGCTGGAATGGTCAAGTCTACTGAAAATTCAAAAGTTGCAGGATTGTAATTTCCAGCATCAAGGATTACACCAGTCTGTACAACAACACCATCAAACTTGACGTCTACCACAAAGGTGTCAGGTAATGCCGCACCTAAATCATCTTTTATGGTTGCTGAGTAGACAACGACGTCACCTTCATAACCATCTGCTGGTACTAAAGCCTCAACAGTCACAACGACTGATCTGGTTTCACCAGCGCCAAATGGTGTACCTGCTGATTCATTTCCTAAGAATTTTACTGCCATTTTAGGCCTCCTCTTCGTCAAGTTGTATCATACGCCTTTCTATAGCCACATTAATCTGAGACTCTGTAAAGCCCCCCAAAGACATGGCTTTGATCATTTCCCCTTTGATGGTTAATCGTCTGTTTTTCTTTAGTCTCTGTTTCTCTTTAAGTCTTTCATCTTCCAACAGCAATCGTTTTCTTTTAGATTCTTCACAGATAACCTTTTCACCAGCCAGGAGTTTTTCTACCATAGCATCAATTTCCTCAGTAGTCATGCTACCGCCAGAACTCAGCACAAGTTGTTGACGAATGGCAATCCGCCGTTCTGTAGCGGCTGGTTTATTACGATATTTGTTGATAGTCTCTGCCCTTTTTGCCGGATGAATGCCTGTAATGAGACCCTCTTCATAATAATCTTTAGGCTCCACAGGTCTGTCAGGAGTATTGTCCATTTTCTTTCCATCAGCAACGTCTTGTTCATTTCCACTTAGCGCAATCATAGCTTCCTCATATGATTTATAAGTCCCATCTTGATGCAATAAAATCGCTTTGTACTTTAGGCCATATTCCTGAACGTACTCTTCCAGCGTACCATTATAATCTTCCTTATCATCTTCATATGCTTTTCTGGTGACTCTTGCCCACATGGTATCTTCATTCAACTCTTCCATCAATTTGCTTTTTCTCACATAACCCTCCTTACTATAAGCTCCACCCTTTGAGAATTTATGATGATCGTTTTCCTGAGATAGGTCTATACTCTCAAAAATGCTGTCTTGGCTAAAAACACCATCTTTAAAACTGGGATTAGCAACAATATCCAAGCCAGCCAATTTGTAATCCTCCTTCACTTTGCTGGTCTCTTTGTCAAAATTTCCAAAACCACGAGTTGAAACACCAAGTTTTCCACCAGCTTTGATAATGGTCTTTAGATTCTTCCCTGCTGTGGTATCTAGAATAGATAAACTTGCCCAGCCACGACCATCCTTTTCTAGCCACATTTTCTTTACGATATGGGAAACAGAATTTAGCTCAGTGTTTCCACCTTTTGGATGGTCAGCAGAACCCAAAAATTTACCATCAGCTATGTCTTGACTGACACGATTTACCTCTCTTTGCATAATAGCTTTTGGGTAAATCCTTCCATTTCCATTTTTCACATCCACCTGTGTAAATGGCACCAGAACCTTCATTATGGAATTGTCCACTTTAGCTTCAGATAAAATTGTAAGATATGGTCTGCCATATAAATCATTAAACAATGTCACGTTGATCCTCCATTAAAAAGAAAGAGAGGCTGATGGGATGGAAGGTTTTGAACACCCCACCAGCCAAAGGCCACGAATAAAAAATAGTAAAAAAGGAGAAAACTGAAAAGACACGGTGGCGACCAAAAGTAAAGTTGGTATGGAACACTTTACAAATGGACGCCATCTATATAAAAGAAAAACGCTAAGGACTTTAAACATTATGATTTTCTCTAACTATCTCTTTTTGTCTTTGGTGATAACATCGTTGGACATCCCATTTATAAGCTCTTGCTAAATCAAGCGAACCAAATGAAGCTACAAATCCTTTTTTGACAGTTTTCCACTTTAGCTTTCTACTTAAAATTTTTTTCCATAATGCGTGGAAGTAGCATTTCTTCAGACACCATATACTAGGCAAAATTATTCTCCGTTGCTTTCTTGGCACATTACGATATTTGACGATCAATTCTTCAAATTGGTCATCTGAAAGATAGTCTCTAAGGATGTCCAGACCTAAGCCTCGTGGAAAATTCATTTCTGAGAACCTGATCTGTATCATATTTTATCTCTCATATTAATATTAGACTTGTGGCACAGCACATCATACTTAAGAAGAAAAAGAACATCAGTATTTCCTTGACCTGATCTCCACGTCTGCTACTCTTTATCTAAGAAAAGAACGTATATCCTTAGGGGTCACCCTATTAGGACTATAACGATCGTCTCTCCTAGAGCCTCTGAGAGAGTTGACCCCTAGAGAGAAAAGGAGATCTAAAAGAAAAAGAGGGTTTTAGGCCATATGGCCTATAAGATGGGGATAACTAGAGACGCTGAGAAACGATGACGCTCTGTCTCAAAATCGTAAAATCCGAAGACACGAAATGACCACCGCTTAAAGAATCTTTGGTTTATAGAGCCTTGAAAAATTTTTCTATCAACATTATAATTAATGTTGGATGAAAAGCCTTTTGAATGAAAATTAGCAGAGGCCATCTGACTGGTAGAATTTTGAAACCAGTACTGAGAATATGCTAATCTCAGACCTTTCAAATTTATAGAGACGCCAGCACGATAATTTAGAATCTTGTTGTCAAAATATTCACTGAACTCTCTATAATTAGTAGAGCCATAAAATGACAGCATTTTGGACGCTCTCCAATTTCCTGAAAGACTTACAGACTTATAATCACTTCCATATGTCAGAATAGCGTTTAGTCTAGGTAGCCATGCTGGTCTCTGCTTTCTTTTACTAGTCGTGCCAGAAATAGACTCACCTTCAATACGATGGAGAGGGATGGCCGTGGGCGCCATCCCTTTTCTAAAGGTAACAAAAACAGGAATGATTGTCATTTTTCCATCGTCCAGAATAAAGCGTAAATCTTCATACAGACCATCAGCTAGACTCTCCATATTCAACTCCACGATCTCTTCCATATTAGGATAAATTCTGGCATGACGATCATGCTGAATTCCAGAAATGGGAGGCTTTATTTTAAACGTCAGGATTTGCTCGCCTGTGTTTCTTATAGTAAGAAATAAAGTGTTCTCTACAGCCTCTACCTTCACGACTTCCAATTTTTTTACTGCTCTTTCTGGATCAACATTTATCACGATCTGTATAGCGTGTCTTTTATTGATACTCAATCCTGCCGCTCCATCTGCTGTTGCTGGAATAGTCTCTACACCCAAAATTGAGTGATACGATCCTGGTGAGATGTCTGCTGGAATTTTTACTGGAAATTTTAATAGTGTTTTCCTCTCTGCTGGTAAAAGCATTCTCTCATGCTCTACCAAAATCCAGTTTGCGTTAGACCTTTCTGTAGTTCCTGATTTTGGAAAAGAATGCTCACCATTTTTGAAAAGATAGTCACTTTTTCTTACACGAATCTCTATTGGCGAGTTTGATGAGTTTACAACCAGCGTTTCAAAAACCCAGTCTTCACCAGCCTTCAGATTTATCTCTTCATAAAGACGATCAATGCTGACTTGAGGATAGCCATAATTGCTCGCTGAAATGGCTATAAAAAAGAACAGGAAGGCCGCCATGGGCACGACCTTCCTTTGGAGAAAAATAAAGAGTAACAAAAGAAACGACCTCAAATGATCCTGTCCATAATGACAAACGTAAAGACGCCAGTATATATGCCTGGCCATCTGGTAAGGGTGTTTGCAAACTGGATGGAGATTGAAGGAGCCACATGAAAGGTAGATGATGGGCTTGTCCAGACAGACCTGATACCACCACCTGATGCCATCTGCTCCAATTCTATATCTCCTGTAAAAACAAATTTGACCAATTCATTGGCGACAGAGGGTGATGGGATTCCGTTGAGTGCAAAATCTATTGTCTCTATTAGAAGTTCACCACGATGTGAACCGTCTATACCACTGGTAAATCTGCCGTAAACGTCCAGCGTGTTCACGCCCTCGTCACATTCAATCCATTCTGTTTCAAAATTGGTGGTAGGGACAGGGATTGATGCCCACGATGCCGTTAGGTTTGTCAGCGTGATAATGCTCCCACTTTCCAAGGTGGCAGACAGCGTTAAGGTCTCAACGTTGCTGTCCTGACTATAGGCAAAAGAGCCTATTAAAAGAACAGCCATGATTAACAATAAAATCTTTTTCATTTTTCTTTTCTCCTTTATAAGAAAGGTTTCGTTTAGCCAGGATGATCAGTCCTGACAACCTTAGGATTTTTGTTATCTAGGTTCCTTTGGGAATTGACCTCCTCCAGCGGATAGGGCCGATCGGCCTTTTCCGCTGAAATCCTTTTTCCATCATTCCTCAATCCCTGGCGTCAGTCTCTCCGGCCTCCAGTTTGTCCTCTTCAGTCTCTTCCTTTTCTTCAGAATCATCAGACTTCTCCTCTGCCTCTTTCTCTTCCACGTCTTTGGTTTCATCAGATACATCTTCCTGCTTTTCCTGGTCTGTCTTTTCCTCTTCAGTATTTTCAGTATCTTGTTTTTCGTCTTCCATGATATCTCCTTTTTTTTATTACTGTTTAATACCCATTAGCTACTGAGCTTTGTTTATTTTATCCTCTCTTTCCTGTCACCTCCTTAATCTGAATTCAGATAAAAGTTTACTCTCTGTTTATAAGACCAAGTCAAATCTGTTTTGGCTGACCTTTACAATAATAGGCTCTTTCTTGGCCAGGATTCTCCTCATAACACGCAGAGGATCATTCTGGCATTCTCCATACTCTGAACACCATGGACAACTGGTCACTCCTCTTGTTCGCTGACATTTCAAAAGCTCCAAATGACACCAGGTCTTTAACCATTGGTCGCTATAATCTTTCATTTATTTTCTCCATTCTTTTCCTCTTTTACTGTAGGGTTTACAGCTGCGCAGCTGTAAACCTCTTTTAAAAAAAATCATTTAATGGAACGTCACGAATGTCTATTCTTGGCGTGACATCCCTGAACCATTTTTGAACCCATAATAAAAGCATCAGACGTTTAGCCACAGCATAAGATGGTGAAAAGTTGACGCCATTATCGTCTAGCTTTCTGTAGATATTCTTAATATGGCTAGAGACTGTCAAAGGACTGATAAACAAATCCTCTGCTATCTCTGCATTCATCATGCCAACAGAGACTCTCTTTAAAATCATCTTTTCACGAAGAGTAAAATCAAAGCCCATTTTTTCTCCTTTCTTTTATTTTATTTTTTCTTTCCCAAAGAAAGACTCTTTACCATAAAAAGCCCATACAGAACTTACTGCCCATTCTCTCACAATATTGGTGAGTTTTGGGTCTTACTAAATGGGTATCTTTGGCTGTCACGATTTGAGAAAAAGTCAGGTCTGTTATCTCCTCTATGGAAATACATTGTAGGCATAAGAATTTCCCAGAGATAAGAAGACCTAAGATACTAGAACCCATGGTTTGGAACATCGTGTCTTCCTGATTTTTCGTCATTCTTGTCTCCTTTTAACTTATTCTGAAAGAAAGGAGTATGGACAGTCAGAAGCAGGTTTGATGAGGCTGTTAAAACAGCCAAGCAAAAAGGGGGATTTTTTTGGTAACACCTGAATAAAGGTGTTCATTTGACGCTCCCAACTGTCCATTTTTTCTCCTATAAGAAAACTACTCTAATAGTAAAGGTCTCTTTTTTAAAAGTAAAGCCTTTTCATATGATATTTAAAATCTATGTGGCGTGCTATATGCCTGTTAAAATAAGTTTACCTAACATAACTAATATTCCTCTAATGCCTGTTTTTGAATCTTTTAAAAACAAGCTAGTTTACAGCCACGCATATTCGTCGTACTATCCCCTGTGGAAATGTTTTGAAATTTTTAGTAATTTCAGTGAATTCACTGGATTTACTAAAGAAAGAAAGCATGCCGTGGTTTATATTCATCAACGTTGAAATTAGATTCCTAACTTTAGCGTTGATGTCACCAATCGTAATTGCGCAATTACCTATCTCCAGTGTGTGCAGCATGTGAGCGATTTTTCAAAGAGACCTTTTTGGAAATATGGTAATTTTATCCAGACACGCATGCTAACCCTTAGGCTTGGATCAAGCTGAAGGGTTTATGGTGCTATTATTGGGTCAAATATGGTCTCTGTACAGAGAGGATGTCCTATTATGGTGATCAAAAATCAAGAGACGTCACATCTCTTGATTTTGCCTTTTTGTTTAATATGCGTGTCTTGCCTCTTACACTATCAGTAACATGCACCACACACAAAAGACCCGATACCCGATATGAAAAACATTGTGTGTTCTAAATGTTTGGAGCATTACACATATACACACGCCAGCCATGTTGCGCCAACTTAATGGCAACATATGATGGTCTCTGCTCTTATACCTCTTACCCACTCTCTCACCATTATACTCAAGAGTCTCAGCCTCTGCGTCAGCAACGATCTCTTAGGCTCTAGTAGGTCTTACCTTAGATAGAACGACCACGCTCCTTAGAGAGGCTTAGCATCTATGGCTCTTTACTCTATAGGCTAGACTAAAGAGAGGAGATCTCCCCCCTTTCTAGAGGTAGGCTCTTAGTCTTGGCTTATACTTGGGTAAGAGAGGCAAATACGATGAGCTTGTTCCATCCACAAATATGCCAGCAGTCACGTAGACTTATCCAAAACAGGGATGTTGATTCACGTCAGGAGATAAAAGGATTAGTCAAACATATGGAGAGAATAGGGTACTGACATCTTCACCTACACATTACTGAGAACGACAGAACACCAGTGCTGACATCTCTTACCATTTATAATCTCTATAGACCTGACAAACACCCTTACCCCTTATAGGCATATACTAACCATATTAAGCCCTCTTACCTCTATAAAGCATACCAGGCATATAAAGCATATATAGCACTGATAGTCTCCTTTCTATTAATACCAGTGATTACCTCTAGAAATCCTCCCCCAAATATCTCCTCTCTCACTCTTTATCCACCTATGTGATTTTATATCTATATATCTCAATATGCCTGGCTTAATAAGGTTATTAATCTTAACTAATCTTTTACTACCATTATAGAATTATAACAGCTTTTATGGTAAGAGTTTATGCATATAAAAGTAAGAGTTTATGCATAGGTTTTTCTCGGGGTCAGGCCTTTCTATGTATTAATGTCCTCTTGCTTATATTAGGTAGAATAGGAGTATTAAGGATGTCCTTCTTAGGACATCCCTGGCTAGTTAGGTTTAATACCTAAGACAGAGGACAGGCGCAGGGCGCATCATCTGAAATCTCCACATAAGAAAATACAAAAGGCATAAGACAGGCATATTAATTCTACTCACCATATAAGAACTTATCTCTTTTCTTCCAATTCCATTTCTTAGATTTCCCTTTTCCTTCAGCGTGGAAGTCTACAGCCTTTTTCTTTTTCAGATCTTCAAAGATTTTATCAATGGCTGTTACCTGTTGAAATATATTTAGACTCTTTTTCCAATTAAGCAGAATCAGGATTTGCTGAAAATTAAAAGAGCCTTTTTTATCCTTTCTTCCAAAGACGACTCTACACAGTTGTCTAGCATTATAGCCTAACTCATCAAACGTCAATTTAGGAAAAACTCTTATACGATCATTCAGGATATTTAAAGCAAAATTATGTCCCCATCCAGGAATAAATCTTACAACATATATTCTCTTTTCTTCACCTTTGTATCTACCCTTTTTATGGTACTCACGATAGTCATTCCATCTATCTTTTTCACCTACACATTCAACTACAGCAATTCCACCAGCTATATCTCTGCTTTTCCATTCTCCACCTTTTCTTTCTTCACTCTTTTTCCAGAATACTGGGAGTCTTCCATGTATGGCAAGAAAACCAATATTCATCATATGCTTATAAATGAAATCGCTGTTATAATTCTTTCCAAGAATATCTCTTACTTCAGATTCCTTAATAAACACGATATCAAACGTATATGGCCATTCCCTAACAAAACCTTCAAAAAAATCTAATGAAATTTGCTCATCATTTGTTATTTCATTCCATTTTTCTATAGCTTTATTTTTAGACCATTGTCGTCTAGCTACATGCGTGACTGCGTTCAGCATGTCCATCGTGATAGGATTGAAGAATTCCTTAGTACATCTTTCAATTTTATATCTTGGTGATTCTACTATGCCAGAAATACCTATCAGCGCAATGGGCATTTCTTTATCAGTGGCAATTCCACCTATCTTGATGAGTTTGTTTTTAATATCTCTTTTCATTCAAGCTCTTTTTTCAAAACTTTGGGTGTCCTCATCTATTTCTAAATTACCCATCCATTCTTCCATATAAAACCATATTCTGTATGGTATATCTCTTTCAAAAATCCTGGCAAAACGTTCACTGGCAATCCCCACATATCCTCTTATAACCAACCAGAAATAGTTAGATATGCAATACCTCTCTCCAAACTCGTTTTTCATCATACGTTTTAACTTTAATTTGTTGACACTACTTTGGTGTTTCCATAAAGCCATAAGAATTTCTTGATGCATGTCATAATGATGATGAGATAGGGTATGATATTTTTTGACGAACATCCATACCATAGGCGATAACGCCATTAGGAGTTCACCATAATCTTTTGAATCCTCTGTTTCAAGATATTTGTCCAGAGCGTTTTTGATTCTTTGTTTTTCATAACCTGGCAATGCTGGCCTCCAGAAAAAATTCTCATTATTCTTTCAGCCAACATTTAATAGCTTTTTCTAGGTTCTTTTAAACCTATGTCGTATATTTACGTCTCCATTAAAGTTTTATTATTTAACTCAAAGCCTTGACAGGCTGTGACAGCAACGATCGTTTTAGGTGTAATAGGTTGACCCCTAAGTTTATCGTGGTTCTCGTGACAGGCGTTCTCATCTTTCTACGTTATAGCGTATATTTTTTGTGAACACTAGGGTTTTTAAAAACTCGTGTGTTTTTCAGATCTGAAAATTCTTTAATCAAAATAACCATCCATTAATCTGTTGGCGAGCTTTTTTAGTTTCTGAAGATGATAGAATTCTACCATATGAGCATGACAGTTATAATAGGAATTTAGTACCATAACTTTCTCGCCATTTAGGGCAATATTCACACTAGCCAAGTATGTTCCTGTCATATTTTTTTTCTTACATTTTTCTGACCAGGCATTTAAAAAGTCTTCAAATTCTTTCAGCATTTCGTCAGCCTCAAGTTCTCTTTTGCTTTTAGGCTTGGTCACAAATTTTGCCTTCCTGCTGGCTCTAAATTATATTTTTTCATTATCTTTACAGCACCTTCACGAGTTTTGCTGAATTCTCTAATTTCCAAATAACGATCAGGATCATTTTTTCTAGCCAAATCCATAGTCTCTTTTGAATTATCCCCAAACTGAGCTTGATCAATTTCACGAAGATAAAATCTGGAAAGTTCTCCCTCTTTTTTGTCAACAATAACACATTGAGGATGATCACAATTAAGACAACGAGGATCATCCATAAAAAAAGTTATCACTTCATCAATTCCCCAAATTAGCTTTATTTTTTCCATTCAGATCTCCTTTTTTTTAACTTCAGCCATATCAGCCCCAGAAATTAAATCCTGATGGGCTTTATAACATTTTCTGAAGTTCTTTATTATTTTCAATACTACGAGAATACCACCCAGCCAAAAAAAGAACATAAATGTGGTTTTGGCAATAATAAATGTCGTCATTTTTTTTCTCCTTTATTTTTATCATTATCTTTCTTGTCTGTATCCTTTGGGACAATACCAAGACCACGACTAAGACCACGACCAAAAAGTTGTGTAAGACTTTGAAAAAGTTCCATATCGTTATCTTCATTCAGTGCTTTTTGAAATCTTGTTTTGTCTTTCTTGGAGACTTTTCCAAAAACCTTTTGCGCTGCTGAAAAATCCTGGCCTTTGACTTCCTTTTCAACTTTTTCCACCACCTCTTCAAATTCCTCTTCATCTCCATTATCATTACCATTATCATCATCGTCATCCTCAGTTTCAAGTCCCAATTTTGCTGTCTCCACAGCATTTTCCAATATTTCTAAATCACTCTTTTCTCGTTTCATGATCTTTTTAAATATCTTTTCATCTAGATGGTTTTTAACAGCATCTTTCACAATCTCTTTTAATACCTTTGGTTCAAGAGCATCTAATTCCCAGCTAGATTGTCCATGCTGATTTGTATAACGCCACGCTCTAGGATCAGTCATTTTAGTTGGATTAGGTGGAGGATTATATTTTTTTATTTGCTCCATTGTGAGTGCAACATGAACAATTTCAAAATCATAAAATCTAAATTTGTTTAACCTGGTCTCAATATCTCTAATCATATCCAGTCCACTAGGATCATGATCACCAACGTAAAGGATTATGGTAGGTCTTCCACCTTCCATTCTGTGATATGCATCATACATGAAAGTGCTAGATGAGTATCCTCTATCCACCACAAGGCTTATGTGATAATAACGAGATACCCTTTTCAGAATATTAGATACAGCATCTTTCTCAGTCCAAATTTCAATGTTATATTTCTGATCATCCTGACGATCTAATCTATAATTATGAATAACATTATTCAAAGCATTTTCTATTCCATCTGGACAATATGGCAAATTTATTTCACGAGACCTATCTTCTATCATAGCCCAATCAATCAATCCACATTGACGACCTATTGTACAATTTCTCATCACCTTGGTATATTCTGAAGGTATATTTTCAATTTCTCCTCTACCCACCAATTGATAATATAATTGTCGTACAGTTAGGACATATTTCTGCGCACTATACTCCTCTAAGACAGCATTTATTAAATTTATATCTGCTGCTCTTTTAGCAGTAATAGAATGGTGCTGAAAATATTCTTTCATTTTTCTCTCTTTTGTAACCTAGATTATTTTTTAATCTATATCAAAATCTTTACGAACAGTTTCCAAAAGATGGTTATAATCAGCAGACTTGCATTCTTCCAAAAAATCCTCTATCCTTTTTGCTGACCATCCTTCATCATGAGCCCTTTTTCCACACAATCCCATAATCATAAAAGCATTTCCATCTGGGCCATCTAGGTTAATCTTTAGTGTTATTTTCTTGGTCATAATATTTGCTCCTAAATACATCTTTCAAGTCCAGGAAGAAAACCAATTCTTCCATATTCATTTCCATTAATTGAATATTCTCTTTCTCACATTCTGGATCAGTAACCAGGGCGTCAGTTTGCTCAACCACAGACCATTCTGAACCATTCTTGGATTCTAATGTGACGCTAATCCTGATAGCCCATTTTTGGTTGATGAGACCTTCCACCTGTTCTTTTATTGGTCTAGCTTTCATTCTTGTCTCCTCAAAAAACTTAATCTTTTGCTTCCAGTTTTTTAAATCTCAGCTTGATCCTGGTATCATAAATCTCCTGTCTTTTCATTTTGATTTTTTGTTTTAGCCTTTTTAACTGGATGCCTAAAAGACACAGTGTGTTTTTCAAATCCTTAATCTCATTTTCTTGGACGATACTCATGTTTTTCTCCTTATTTTTATCCAAATAATTTTATCACAAGTTCAGATCTGGCTTTTGGATCATCTTTAGCATTTTTCACCATCTGTTCCAAGGCAGCAAACTGAGCGTCTATTCGTTCCTGTTTTTCCTTCACACTAGATGGCGTGGAGCCTACCACTTTCCAAATTCTAAATGTCAGGACAATCCTACCAATCGTCTCTCCTTTATTTTCCACAATTCTACTGTTCATCAAGAGAGCATTTGGGAAAAGAATTTTAATATCAAATTTGAATTCAGACAAGTCTACTGGGGATGGATTCTGTACGATTTTTGTGACTTCCCATGTACCAAAGTTTTCATCGTAAGAGACCTCTAAATCCTCATCTTCCAATTTTTTTCTTATCTCTTGGTGAGTCATTTTTTCTCCTTATAGGCTGGCAGACCATCAAAAGGAAATAGTCCATCCAGAATCATCTTCCTGGTTTTCTTCCCACCACAATCTTTGGTCTCCAACCATTCACATTTATTACATTGTGAGATACCAAAAATTTGGATCAAAAAACATTCAGATGTTAGTTCTGCCTGTCTAACAGATTTTTCTTTAAAGCCTTTCATGCTGGTCTCTCTTTAATACAGATCAGACTTATATATCTGGGTGCCTTCCTCTTCCTTACCTCCAACGTTCTCAGAGGCTCTAGCAGAGGCGATCGCTGAGGGTGATATATAAGTACCCTTAAGACTCTTATTGCGCTTTTTATAAGCTCTTAAAACAATTATTCCCAAAAGACACAATACTATTGGTGTGATAATAATAATCATTTGGACCCCCAATTATGTAAAGGATGTTTAGACTGGACATATCCGGCTTTTTTGAGAGCCTGTCTAATATGACCAGCAAGCTTGGTCTTTTCTAAAGCCCCAACATTGATGGGCTTTTTTCCATTCCTTGCCACTTTCCAATATCCCACAAAAGATGCGTCTATCCACGTGGCTGTAAACTCTTTGTAGAGTCTGAAGGAAATAACTATGCCAGAAATATCAAGCTCAATTTCATAGACACCAGAAAGTCTTTTAATCTCATTATACCTGAACTTGATGGCGTCTTTCATTTCCTCTAATCTAGAGCGCACAGTAATAGCCTGTTCAGACTCTTTGTTTTTGGTATTTTCCAGAATTCCTTTTAGCATTCGCTGGTCATAAATGAGCTCGCCTAAATGAAACTGGATGATCTTGGCGAGGTCTAAATTGGTTTTCTTTTTTTCCATGTTAATGTCTCCTTATATGTGGATGTTAGAGGCCAACGTTGACCTCTAAAATCCAAAAGGTTTTGGTTACCTGCCATTAAGCCTTGGCAATTTCCTCTTTCTTTTCAGCTTTCTTGGCTTCAGTTTTCTTGGCTTTCTTTTTGGGCTTGGCGACTTCCTTAAGAATATCATAATTCTTTTTCACTTGGTCTAAAAGACCAGTGATGACCACGCCAACATCCTTTCCACCAGATTTGATGTCAAATTTCTCTGTTCCAGTGTGGGTTCCCTTTTCGCTGTACTCATGGATACTCACATCAAAAGACAATTTCTTGCCAGCGACGCTGGAGAGCAAACGACCATTAAACTTATACCCAACATATTTTGACTTTGGGCAAGTCTCAATGCCAGGAGCTAGATTGGCTAGCTTGTCCATGGTTTCACTCATCAATTTTTTGATGGCCTCTTGGTCAGCGTGACCCTTTGTTTCTTTAGTAACCTTTTTCTTTGTCTCTTTTTTCATTTTTTCTCCTTTTGAAAAAATTTAATTTATAGCCTCAATCTGCTGGAACAGATTGTTAGCTTTCCTTTTTAAATCCTGATATTTGACATAGGCTGTCTGACATCTTAAGGAAAGAGGTGCTGTCTTCCTTAAAGCCAACTTTGCCAAAGTCAGGCTTTCTATGGTTTTTGCCAATTCCCTGTTGAGCTCTTTTTCCATTTTATTTTTCTCCTTACTTTCTTTTTCTTTCTCCATACCTATAATATAACACTTTAACCAGCAAGAAGATATAGCCTTTTGGGGTGAAATTTATATAACCCCTAGAGGCTAGGACATGATGGCGATTTCTAACCCCCCATAGAACGACGATCGGTGCTGATAAATAACCTCTAAACACTTTCTTCCTTATACGACTCTATAATATAGGCTCAGAATACTTAAAAGTAAAGCAGTATTTTGTGTGAATATATGTACACAAGTCAGATCTGATGTTCTAGATACTGGGGATTAAACCCAAAGAACCAGCATGATACTCATATTCTTTTAACTCTGGTTTCTTCATATTTCTTTTGAGATCTGTGGTAAATCTATCCAGATCTTTTAACAACTTTTTTCTCAATTTATCTGGGATGGTCTTGTCAGATTTAACCCTCTGCGTTTCTTTTTCCAACACTAACAGTCGTGCCAGGAATGGGAAGTTAAAGATGCTTTTGGCAAACCTGCTATAAAAGATTTTTTGTGCCTCTTCATCTTTTACCATAGGTGCATCTGGGATGGATAAATCACCCAAATTTTGGTGGTCAAGAACCACCTTTAAAATTGTTTCATATTTAGTAAAAAAGATTTTACACAAATCTTGGCGTACCCACTGTTGAGTTTTATTGTTCCACCTTTCTGTGGCCTCTCCATCACGATTATGGTCAACAATTTCTACCCTGATTCTATATGAACCCAAAGCTAGGTTTGCGTTTTCCTGGCTACATTCTAGTTCATCACATACAGCCACGCTTCCAACAACTTCACCATGATCCAGACGAAATTCTTTTAGAGCCTTTTTTAATTTTTCCAATAATGGATTGGCCTTGGCAGGACTAACACCAGTACTG
>Ga0114925_10000731_pt1 | contig 15307 bp, 11 predicted proteins | sample SumtaG_2_FD_87287 | JGI IMG/M metagenome (GOLD analysis project Ga0114925, IMG submission 87287) | Deep subsurface microbial communities from Indian Ocean to uncover new lineages of life (NeLLi) - Sumatra_00607 metaG | ecosystem: Environmental > Aquatic > Marine > Oceanic > Sediment | place... | reverse complement strand
TATTGTCCAGTTACTTGAGCTAACATAAATACTCTCGGACATTGTTCATAAGCTTTAATGATATTTTGTACTTCTTCAAAATTCCTCATTTCCATCAGTAAGAAGAGAGCTTTATATTGAAGTTTGTTAATATTTGTATTTGCTTGAACTTTGAGAATTCCAGAATCTTCCAATTTTGTAATACGTTTAGCAATTCCTGTATGGCTCATAGTTTCTTTGTCAGATTTAATAATGACTTTCTCTAAGTTTGTTAAGCTTTCACGACCATTTTGAAATAAAGATCTCAAAATTTGTTTATCAATATTATCTAATTGCATAATTATTCTGATTTTAATATTCTCTAATTATTATAAATTTTTAATTTACATTTTTTATAATTTACTCTTATATTTAATTTACCTATAGTTCAATATTGTATGAGATTAATTAGTTCTTCCCGCTTATGCTAATATGCTCTCTTAAAATTAAAAAGTTAATAAAGATATAGCTTTACAAAACTGGGAAAGAGATAAATTACAATTTTTAGATTACAATAATGTCTGTATCTGATTAGAGTTATAATATCTGCTCTATTAAAAAATTATTGAGTTTTAATGTTTTGAATTGAAACAATAAAGAAAATAATGTTGTAAAATGCCGTGAATATATAAAATATTGAAATAAATTTAAATTATCCACTGAAATTCTTATATATGTGAACGTTTATATTATTAATAGCTTTGATATTGCAAATTGAAACTTTAATTAATAAAAAGTAATAAATCAAAACTACATTTTCCCTCTTTGTTTAAACTAATTACTATTAGTAAATATTAAAACGAGTTCCTTAATTATTTAAATTGAATAATTCTTAGAATTAAATATTTTTATTAAAGGGAATATAAGATTATGATCGTAAATGATATGTATTCAATAAAAGACTATTCAACTCATAAAAAATTAATATCTTTACCACCCTCAAGTAAGTTTATTCTATATCTTTTGAAACGAAAAGGACCCTTATCTCAGCGAAAAATTATAAAAATGTCTCTACTTCCTAAGCGAACCGTTGTTTATTCCTTAAAAAAGTTAGGTGAACAAGATTTTATCCGGAAATATGCAGATGGTAAAGATAAAAGGATTAGGTTTTATGAAATTTTAATTTAAACCTTAATTTTTTTTTTAATAAATTCTATTGGACCCTTAACAGCTAAATGAAAATGTAATTCATCTAAAAACTAAGAATATTATCTTTGCATCTATCAATTTTGATGACAAAAGTGTTCAATTTTACTATGGATATTAAAAAAAAAAAAAATTGATTTCAGAATAAAACTTTCTATGCAAAGTTGTTAGAAATTGAAACAAAAACCGTTTTGGATGTTTAAATTATCCAAACTTAGCAAATCTTAAAATATATGCCTTTTTTTTAAAATTGAAACTTAAATTTAAAAATAAATGTAAAAAGAGATTATAGACAAAATGAAGAATAAAAAATTTAGCATTATTTTACTAGCCGTTGTTGGTATATCAATAATCCTTTTTGTATCAAGGGTGTCCCTCGTTGGAGCACAAGCATCTGATCTGAACGCTCCTCTTGTAACTGGGACAATTACCGTTGATGGTGAAGATAATGAAGCCTTCTGGAGTAGCGCTACAAGTCAAACATTCACAACTACAAAAACTACAGCACCGACTGCCTCAGTACCGGCAGATCAACAAAGTGTAGAAGTAAAAGCGGTAATAACATCTACAGAAATTAGAGTTTTCTTTAAGTGGAAAGACACGACCGCAAGTAACACTGGAGTTGGTCATGAGGATCGACTTGCTTTGATGATTCTTACAGAAGATGCAAATCCTATGGCTGCACCATGCATGTTAATAGGCTCGAATGGAGCGACTACTAGTGGTACAGCTGACCAATGGCATTGGAAAGCTGGAAGAACGGATTCTGATGGAGCAAAATATTCAGCTGTCAGCAGAGGAGGAATATTATTCAATTTAACTAGTGGTAATGCTACATATGAAAGTTTAGAATCTGACAAAGGTTGGTTTAATTTCACAGAAAACCCTCTTCCTAACGGAAACCCTCAAATTGGAGATGTAGTTTATACCAATGGTTCTTATGGTTCTTTTGAAATTGCTAATGCAACAGGAGTTACGAAATTAGATCTAACAGCACATTCTCATTCTTTTGCTGAAAACGAATATTTAGATACGACTGAACGAGCGAGGTCTGGTGATAGTGAATACACTGCTTTTGGTATCTTACCTACCCCACTTAGTGGCGAGAGTCGTTATCTTATTACAGCTAAAGGTAGTCGTACTACATCAGGTTATTGGACATTGGAGATGGTTAGAACCTTAGCAGTCAGCAATCCTACTATCGATAGACCCATGGCTAGCGGAGATACTATTAAGTTTGCAGTTGCTGTATATGAAGGTGGTGTCGGTCATGACCATGACGAAAAATACATCACAAATGCATGGAAGACTCTACATTTGGGTCCAGTTGCAGCAGCTCCTGGCATTCCAGGCTTTCCATTGATTATGGTGGGATTAATAACTATTGGATCAATAGCAATTCTATTCATTATAGCAAAAAAATCGAAAATTACCAGAAATTAAAAATTTATTTCTAAATTTATTTTTTTTTTAAAATTAATTCAAAAATTATTAATGTCAACAAACAAAAACTAAAAAAAACTCCTTATTATGACAATACGAGCAAGAAATGAGTCAAATCAAATTTTTTATCAAATACAAGAAGCAAGAAAAGAGTCAAATCAAATTTTTTATCAAATACAAAAAGCCTTTATGTTATTTCTTCTGATAGAGCTAATAATTGCAAGAGTATTCTATAGAGTAGGAATGGTTTTTCTTGAGCTTGATGTCTATTACACCATTTATAACATCGGAAGTATTGCCAGATATATAGTTGTTATTTTAAATTTCATTCTCCTTGGGTTGATTATTTTTAGGAGTGGAATAGATAAAATATCTAGATATTTATTATTCTTTGTGTTCTCCTTTTTTCTAAGCAGTTATGCTTTTTATTTTCTTAATATTTCGTTCCCAGTAATATATCAAGTAATAGGGCTGGCTGTAATAGGTTTCTCTATAAATATCCTTATAGTTCAAAAGATATTGAAGAAGGAGTTTGCAGAAAACAAAATAATTTTAGCATTTTTACTAGTGCTAGTTATTACTTTTAACCTCTCCCTTATTCATCAACTATTTTTCTCCTTAGATTCCTTATTTGAGATACCTTATGGTTTTCATGGTTTCATGTTTGGTATTTCGCAATTAATGTCAGTTTTTTTAATCGCTCCACTTTTTTTCACTTTACCCTTCCTTTTTAGGGAAAAAATTGAGATAAAGGGTTTTTTAAAAAAAATACCTATTATCATAATTTGCGTTATTGTTATTATAATTCTAGGTTTCATTAATTCACCCATGCAAATTATTACTGAAGAACATATTATCCTTCCTACAGATATTTTTGCTTGGATGGTAATTTACATTTTGGGATATACTGAGATTCAGGGCAGCTTATTTGTCATGAACTGGTCTGTAATAGCTCTTGGTTTATTTGCTCTTGGTGGTTACTTGTTATGGGTACTAGGAAAGTCAAAAAAAAATCAATCAATGAAGCAGTATAGTTACGGATTGTTTGTTATTTTCTGCACAGCTTTTCTTTTTATTGAGGCTTCAGATTCTTACTTTCTTATGGTACTTTTGAATGGTTTCCTTATATTAACTTGGAAAGATTCAGAATTCTTAAAAAACTCTTAATAATTACTGTTGGAGGTATTTTTGAGAGATCTGCTGTTGAAATGTTCAAAATTAAATAACGTATTTCTACTTTTTTTTAATAATCTTAAATTTTAAAAGTAAAAAATAATGTTTCAAACATGTCAAAAAAGATTTTATTTGTAAAACAATTAATTATTTGATTTAAAAATGGCTTTAAATGTTCCTAAACTCTTAAAAACTAATTTATTGCTAGTAATTTCAATAGCAATGTTAGTAATTAATTTACTGTTAATTGTAATATTGACTTCCTTTAACCTTTTAGTATGGAAAGATAATAGAATAGTGTATATAATTTTTTTTTACCATGTCTCCGGAGCATGGCTTGCATATTTTTCATTTGGGGTTAGCTTACTATCTCACATTCAGTATTTAAGAAATAAAAAAATAATTTATAGTCGAATAGGAAAAAATAGTATAATCGTAGGGGTTTTTTTTACTGCTTTTACTTTAATAACGGGATCTTTATGGTATAATGCCACTTCTGCAAGTTATGGTTCCAAACCCGAAGATTATTGGCAGTGGAGTGATCCAAGACAAACAATGACCTTTGTTTTGTTAATGTCTTATATAGCTTTTCTGATATTCAGGAGTTTGATTGAAGATAAAGAACAGAAAACAAAACTATCAGCAGCTTTAGGTATTGCTTTATTTCCTACAGTACCTTTAAGTTACTTCTCAGCTATAATATTTGAATCTTTCCATGTCCTATCAATTAAACCAGCAGATCCTGGGACTATTTATTGGAATCCGTTGAAGATTTTTATTCTGCTCTTTAATTTAATTGGTATGACAATTTTCTTTGTTTATATTGTTAAACAACTAGTAGATTTAGACAAAAAAAGAGAAAAATTAGATATTTTAATACAAAAAAGGTTAATAGAGGCGTAAATTGAATGTCAATTATAGATCGAGACATATTAACAATAACAATTAGTTATATACTATTTTGGTTGGTGATAATTATTTTAACTATTTATCCTTTATTCCGATTAAGAAAGACTTTAAAGAAAATTGAAAACTTTGAAAAAAATATAGAATAAAGGTAAAGGTATAATGCAAAAGACCAAATTAATTGCTATTGGGGGGATAGTTGTATCAATTATTGTCATCGTTTCGCTTATAGTATTAAATGCTCGACCATATCTTCGCGTTTCCCAAGTTGTATCAAGCCCATCTCAATATCACAATAAAAATATTCAAGTTATCGGAATAGCACAAGGATTTTCAGGTGGAAATTTTAATCTAACCGAGAATGAAAACAGCATATTGATTGATATGAGTGGGATTCCAATACCAATTGCTTTAGATAATGGTATAAAAGTAGTAGTAACAGGAATATTTAATTCTTCTTTAATTATAGTAGCAATTCAGGTTCTTACTCAATGCAGTTAATTTTGATTTAATCATATAACAGAGTCTGAGAAAGCAATGTTAAGATTGAACTCATAAGAATAATATGAGCTATTAAGAAAAATATTTCATAAGAAAGATCAGAAATTAAATTCCCTTCTAAAATTTTTATATTTATGGAAATTATAGGTGTTGTAATTGGCAAAATTAAAGGGAATAATAAGATTGGTAAAATAAAAGATTTATTCTTCACATACATTGAAAAAGCTGAAACGAGAGTTCCACAGATAGATAAATCTATTGTGGGTAATATCACTCCTAAAGAGATAAAAATTAATAATTGTCCAAAGCTTAAATTTTCAATTAAAGGTGCGGATAAAAAAACGCTAAAGATAAATAGAATTATCTCAATGAAACTCAATAAAATTATACAGAAAAGAGTTTTACTAAAAATAATTATGTTACCTGAAACAGGAGATGAAATCAATCCACCAAGAGTCCCAGACTCTTTCTCTTTAACAAAAAGTTTAGCCATGATATAAATAAGGGTGAAAAAAATAATGAACCAATTTTCAATTACGAAAATATCTAATTCCATATTTACATTTTCAGTACTGAAAGAATAAACTGAAGAAAATATAAAAATTGATATAATTTCGAAAAGAAAAATAGAAATTAAATCATTTATTTGTCGAATTTCAGATTTAATATCCTTCGATAATATGACTTTTAGTAACTTAAATTTTGATTTAAAGCTTATTTTTTCTTTTTTTATTTCTTTCTCACCTTAAAAATAAGATTCAATTTCTATTTCCTTAAGTTCTTCACCTATAGCAGTTTTATTGACTTTACCCTTTTTTAAAATGATTAAATCATCACATATTTTCCGGAAAACGTCAATATCATGTGTTGTAAGAATTATCGAAATGTTCTTATTCTTTTTTAATTCTTTGAAGAATTTAATTATCATTGCGGTTGCATTGTAATCTAATCCCGAAAAAGGCTCATCCAAAAGCAGGAGTGAAGGTTCATGTATTAAAACTCGAATTAATTCTACTTTTTGTTTCATGCCATGAGATAAAATTCTAACGGGTTCATTGATCCAATCAGTTAAATTGAAGTTTTTACAATACTGGTTAATTTTCGTTAAGATATTCCTTTTATCAAAATTTAAATGTAAATTAGCATAATATTTTAAATTTTCAAAAATTGTTAATTCTTCAAAGAGAAACGATTCGTCAGTAGTGATTCCAATATTCTGTCTCAGGAGAGTGGAGTTATCATCATAATTTAATCCCCCAAGCGAAATTCTTCCATTAGTTGGTTTCAGTAGTCCAGATAAAACTTTAATTAAGGTTGTTTTTCCCGCGCCATTTGCACCTGCAATTCCGAATATGGTATCCTTATTAACTTGAAAAGATATTTTTTTAAGTGCGAAGAAATATCCAAATTTTTTAGAGACGTTTTCACAATTTATTATAGTTTTATTGGACTTTACCATGTTGCTTAACTTTTTGAAACTTTAAAGATATAATAAAGAAAAGTAATTAGAAATAAAAAAAATAATTATTTAATGAAAAAATCGTTTGGTCTTTGATGTTTTTACTATTAAAACTATTCCGACAGCAGTAATAACAATTAAACTAGAAAATATTGATAACTCAGTTATTTCTTTCAACGTCATATTATTAATTTCAGTTGTTTGATCCATGACCGAAATATTCTCTACTTTCGAATTCCAAATATTGTTATTGTCTTTTGCATGAATAGTAAAGTATATTTCTCCTGTAGTACTCGGAATCCAATTACTATATTCCCAAATATCTCCAAAAATGTTCACCATAGTATGATTAGAGCCCTCAAATTCAATGAATACTTCACTAACACCAGAGAAATCTATGACTTCAACTTGGATAGATACAAATTGACCCAAGAAAATGGATTCATCTGATTTCAATAAATTATAAAAAGCTGGACCAGCAGTATCTATAATGGTAATGTTGTTCTGTAAGGAAATCATATTGTTACTAGAATCAAATGCGAAAATCGTATACATTTTTAAACCTGTATTATTTGGGACCCAAATATTGCTTCGCCAAGTTAATCCCCCTATAAATGTCATCGTGTAATTAACGTCTTCACTTTCTAATGATGCAATAGTTATAGGAGAAAAATCCATTATGTCTACTTGAATTGTTGGCGTATTTCCTAATTCTAATGGGTCAGTAAATTCAATTATATTTACTAAAGTTGGGGCAATTGTATCAATAACCGTAATGTTGTTTTTCAATGAGTTCCAATTATCATTTGAATCTTTAGCAAATATTGTATAATTTTTTATTCCTACAGAGTTTGGAACCCAGTTAATATATTGCCAAGTCATTCCACCTATATTTACCATCGTATAATTTCCACCATTAATTTCGATTAACACTTGACTGATATCAGATAAATCTGTTGCGTTAATCTGAATGATTGCTGCATGCCCTAACTCTAATGGATCTGCATTTTCTATTAGATCTAAAAATAAAGGTAATATTGTATCCTGTATGGTAATAGAATTGGTCAAAGAATTCCAATTTTCTTCAGTGTCATTAGCGTAAATTGTATAAGATTTTAATCCTGTACTTGATGGAGTCCATTCGTTATATTCCCAGATTGATCCTCCGATATTTATCATTGTATAATTCACTCCACGAATTTCTATTTCTACATGACTAATTCCTGATATATCAGTAATATTAATTTGTATCGTTTCAGTTTGTCCTAGTTCTAGTGGATCAGCACTCTCAAGCAACATAGATAAGGTAGGACCGTCTGTATCTTCTACAATGATATCACGAGTCAGAGTATTCCAGTTACCTTCAGTATCATTTGCATAAATAGCGTAAGATTTTAATCCTATACTAGTTGGAGTCCATTTATCATATTCCCAAGTTGACCCTCCAATATTTATCATTGTGTAATTCACATTATTAATTTCTATCAACACATGACTAATATCAGATAAATCTGTAGCATTGATTTGAATTATTTCTGTTTGACCAAATTCTAATGGATCAGCGCTCTCAAATAAGTTAAATAAGATAGGACCATTAGTATCTACAACAGAAACATTCGAGATTATTGAAATCTTATTATTACTTGTGTCATTCACATAAATCGAGTAAACTTTTAAACCTGTATTTGTAGGAATCCAATCGGTATATTCCCAAGTCAAAATATTAATATTTGTCATCGTATAATTTATTCCTTCGATTTCAATTAATACAGAACTAATTGGCGATAAATCTAAAATATCAATCTGAATTAACTCAGTTTGTCCTAATTCTAATAATACGGCGCTCTCATATAAGTTTGTTAAAATTGGTGATGTTGTATCGATAACTTCAATAGAATTACTTGTTTCATTCCAATTATTGGAATTATCTTGAATATAAATGATATATGTATATGTTTTAACAACTTCAGGAGTCCAAGTATCATTAAACCAAGTATTCCCTCCGATATATGACATCGAATGATTTGCACCTTCAAATTCAATTATAACCTGGTTTATCCCAGACAAATCTGTAGCTTCAATAGAAATATTGATTGCATTTCCTAATTCAAGAGGGTCACTACTTTCTGTTAAATTTTCAAAAGTGGGAGCAATAGTATCTTGAACTAATATGCTATCACTAATTTGGTTCCAATTGTTTAGAGAATCGTTAGCGTAAATTTTAAATAATTTTGTTCCAATAATATTTGGTTTCCAAGTATATTCATATTTTATTCCCCCTATGTTAGACATGGTGTAATTGAGTTCTCCTATTTCAATAAAGACTTTACTAACTCCTTCGGTATCGTTTACATTAACCTGAATAGTCTCTGTTTGCCCTAATTCCAAAGGATCAGCACTCTTTGATAAATTTTGGATTGTCGGACCTGTTGAGATAATGACTTCTATAGAACCAATTGTTATGTTATAATTATTGCTATTATCTACCATGTGAATAGAGTAGTTGAAAATTCCTATAGATATAGGCTTCCAATTTGACCAACTCCAAGTATCAAATCCTATAAAATTCATAGTATGATTGATATTTTCATATTCAAGAAAAACATTTTTTACTCCAGAACCTGGTAAATCATAGACTTTGATTGAAATTGTTTCATTTTGGCCTAGTGGGAGAGGTTCAGCACTTTCAATTAAAAAATTGAAGGTTGGAGATTTTGTGTCTTTTACATTAATATTATTACTGATTGAATTCCAATTTCCTTCAGAATCATTTGCATATATCGTATACGGTTTTATTCCTGTACTAGTTGGAACCCAGTTATTATATTCCCAAATTGGACCTCCGATATTTGTCATTGTGTAATTCAGGTTATTAATTTCTATTAATACTTGACTAATGCCTGATAAATCCGTAACATTGATTTGTATAACTTCGGTCAGTCCTAATTCTAATGGATCTGCACTTTCAATTAAATTTACTAATGAAGGTTGAATTGTGTCTTGTACAGTTATGGAATTGGATAAATCATTCCAATTTCCTTCAGTATCATTAGCATAAATCGTATACGATTTAATCCCCGCACCAGTTGGAACCCAACTATTATATTCCCATGTAGATCCGATGATATTTATCATTGAATAATTCAGGCTATTGATTTCTATTAACATTTGACTAATACCAGATAAATCTGTTGCATCGATTTGTATTATTTCGGTTTGCCCTAATTCTAATGGATCTGCACTTTCACTCAAATTGAAAAAATTTGGAGGATTTGTATCTTGAACAAGTATAGAATTTGTTAGAGAATTCCAATTTCCTTCAGTATCATTTGCATAAATAACATACAACTTTAATCCAGTTGTAATAGGAATCCAACTGTTATATTCCCATAATGAACCCCCTACATTAGTCATAGTATAATTTACACTACCTATCTCTATTAACACTTTACTAATCCCTGATAAATCTGTTGCATTAATTTGAATTGTTTCGGTTTGTCCTAATTCTAAAGGATCAGCATTTTCAAATAGATCTGTTAAAGACGGTTGTACAGTATCTTGAACGATAATTGAATCATTTAATGAGTTCCAATTTCCTTCAGTATCATTTGTATAAATCGTATACGAGTTTATTCCCGTATCAGTTGGAACCCAACTATTATATTCCCATGTAGATCCGATGATATTTGTCATTGAATAATTAAGGCTATTAATTTCTATTAAAACTTGAACAATACCAGATAAATCTGTTGCATTTATTTGAATTGTTTCAGTTTGTCCTAATTCTAAAGGATCGGCACTCTTAACTAGAGAAGATAGTATTGGAATTGTTGTATCAATTACAGTGATACTTCCACTAATTGAATTCCAATCTCCATTTGTATCATTAGCATTAATTATATAATTTTTTAATCCTGTTGTGCTTGGAGTCCAATTATATTCATAAGTATCACCAAGAGTGTTTAACATTGTATAATTTATACTTTCTAATTCAATAAGAACAGTACCCACACTAGTTTCAGAATCGGTAACATCTACGTTAAAAGTTTCTTCTTGTCCTAATTCTAATGGATCAGCACTTTCATCCATATTACTAAATTGAGGGGGATTATTTTGTGCTTCTACTGTTATTATGATATTTCCATGAGCAAAATAGGAACTTGACCCTCCTGCTCTATAGATTGAATCAGCATGAAGTGTATAAGATTGTTCAATGGAAGGTGCAGTGATCTGAAAGTCAATAATAATAGAGTTTCCCGATCCATCTATGGATGCTGATTTTCGAGTCGAATCAAAAGTGAAATCCTTATTATCTCCTATTCCAGGTGACCCACTTGGGAATCCTAAAGCAATATTGTTTCCTTGAGCTTCTGTGAAGCTAATTACTTGGATACTCACTGTAAAAGTTTCACTTGGATTGACAGAACTTCCTGAACTCGATGAGATAGAGACATATCCCGAAGCACTTTGAGTAATATTTCCATGACAGCTGTTATGTCCTTCTCCAGAGAAGTCATCGAAATCTGAGGTTCTGGCTATGGCTAATCCCACAATTGATGAAAAAATTACAGCAGTAATTAATAAAGATTTAATTTTTCTATTCATTCTCATTAAAACCCTTTTTGTTATTTGATCTAAACGTTATGTGTTAGAAAATATCCCAAATATTATATGTTGGTATTATATTATAAAATCTCAAACCATTTAAAAGAATTTTCAAAATTGGCTATTTTAAACCATTTTATCAGTTTTAATTTCATATTTTAACTAGATTACAAATAATAGTTTCAATTTGAAGCAACTTATTGGGATTAAATTCCCTCTATTTATCCCATTCAAAGCAGTTTGAAATTTTATTGAGTTCAGTTTTTTTCATGATTCTTCTTTGGAAAAAAAGATCTTAATATTGAGGGGATCATCCCTACTAATAAAAGGATGAATCCTGTTATGAAAAAGACATCTTGAAATATCTCAAAAATTGAAGGAATTATTGATCCCACCAGAATAAATGAGATACCTGAATGAATTATTGTTTTAGAATTCATTCTGAAAAAGTATGCAATTCCTTTTCTCATTGTAAAATTTCTTATAAACTTGTAGGATGAAGAAAATATAGAGAAGAAATAAATAACTATTATAGGATTTATCCACATGCCAGATATAAACAACATTAAAAAGGATAAAACTGATTGAACTGATATTCCTAAAATTATCACTAATCCTATGTATTTTAGTTCAAAATATTCCCATAGAGAACAAAAAATTAAGCTTATAGCTAAGCCAACAGCAAAAATTAAAGTTGTTAATATAAAGAAATCAGACTCGATGTAAATTACATCTAGGGGAAAATAAATTGACAAAAAACTGGTTAAAGGTGTAATAAAAAGTCCAAAAATACATACAAAAGATAAACCAAATAAGAATAAATAACTCAAGTAATCAAATAGAAGTTTCTTTTTTCTATAATCTTCCATCAAATATTCTAAAACAATATAAATTACATAAAGAGAAAAACATGTCAAAATAAATCCAATTAATGCTGTCCACATTACCAATTCGGTCCCTCCAGTGAAAGAATGAATTGGTGAAATTCCGCCCCGAGTAATTAATGTAGAATAGATTATTGACAAAAAGATAATTCCTACATTAATTTTGATTAAATTAGGATTTTTTTTTTTAAAAATTATAGTATGAAAGAATGCCGTGCTAAAAAGCCAGGGAACAAGTGAAACAGTTTCAACAGGATCCCATCCCCAATACCTACCCCAATTTGATGCAATTTTTCCCCAATAGGCACCTAAACCAATGCTTAAGGTGAGAACTAACCATCCAAATTTAATAGAAAAATAATAAAAATCTTTTTCATACGAATCCAATAATTTTGAGTTCCGTGTTATAATTTCAGCAATAGTTATAGTAAAAGGTATCAAGAAAATAGCATATGCGATAAAGGTAAAAAATGGATGCCATATCATAAATGGTGACATTAAAATAGGATATAGGCTCGGATCTAGATTTGGATTTCCATTTACGAATGCAGGTGGTGAATCTATTTCAAAAGGGTTCAATGAAAGCATAATGATTAAGAATACAATCGAAACAAGTAATGATATCAGGATAGAACGCATAAAAATCAAATCTTCCTTTTTTTGTTTTTTAATTCTATAGAAGTAAATTATTATTGAATTGAAAACCATCCAAGTCATAATCGATCCTTGTTCCCCTGCCCAAATAAACACGATTTTATAAATAAGAGGAAGCGCGGAATTGCTATAGTTCATGACATAGACAATATCAAAAATATTATTTAGAAAACTGTACATCATTAACAAAAACAACAACAATGTAATGCTCATGTTCAATAGAGATAACATGTAATTGTTCTGTTTTTGAAAAATCAAGAAATAAATGTCAATTAACATTAATACTACTAAAAAGACTATTAAACTTGTACCCAGGTATGATATAAGGAGTATTCTACTATTAATTTCAATTAGATCTAGAAGCAAAGGAGCGACAAAAACTATCCCAATAATGACTCCAAAATTAACTAAAACTCTTTTTTTCGTCGATACTTGATATAGCTTCATAAAAAATTCAAAAAAAGTATTTACTAAATAATTCTCATAAATATTTTTTAAATTTTATCCTTATCGAACAAAATAGGTGAAATAATTGCTATTATGTTTTAAAGAAGTTCCATTTTTTATAATATATCGAATAAAATTATAAAAACAAGGAATCATAATTTAAAAACAAAAATTCTAATCTTTGTAAAAATTGGAATCATGAAAAAGAAAACATTTATCTTATTCATTACAATTGTAAGTTTATTGGTTATATCGGTTTTACTCTTTGGAAACGCAAGACCCCCTTATGGTGATACTCATGATTCTGGTGGATGCCATGGTTCATCAGGCGAGTATACAATATCAATTACTACTCCTGTAAAAAGTGAAATTAATAACACGTCATATTTTGTTTTTAATGTAACTGCTACGGGATCCGATTTATTTATACAAGCTTACCCTGGTGCTAAGGATAATGATCAATTTAATATTTTACCATCAAATAATAAAATAGTCGATGCTTCGGGAGATGATTTAGATCCAAATCCAAATGCGATGACTGTTGTTTTTAATGTTACACCAACCGTAGAGAAGGAATCTTACACTCTTTTTATAATTGCAGGAAATAACCTAACTGGTGGACAACAGTTTGCTTATGCAGAAATCATAATTGGATCTCCTCCTGAATTTGATTTATTGTCTAAAATTTTTGATCATTTAGGATTATATTTAGGGTTACCCGCGTTGTTATTGATATCACTTGGTACGGTTTTAGTTTTGGTGAATGAAAATAAATTTGTAAAAGTGCATGGAATTCTTGCAGGAAGCTCTTGGATTCTTACTGTGGTAAATATGACTGCGGCCATTATTAAAATCCCAATTGTAAGTTGGTTTGGGGTCTTTCCCCTTATTTATCATATACCTCATATAATTCTAGGGGCAACGGGTTTAATCTCAGGATTCTTCAGCATGCTTTTTGGAATTGCAGCAGAAAGAAAACCTGCTTTAATAACAGGATATATTGCCCTAATAAGCTGGTGGGCTGCTTTCTTGCTAGGATATTTTCTAAATCCCAATCTTTTATTACTATAATAACAGAGGTCAATAATAAAATGAATCAAACAAATATTAGTGAAGAGAAGGACCAAACAAAACGAAAAGAAAAAAAGAATCTTGAGAGTCAATTTTTGGAGTTTATTTCACCTTATCACGTAAGTACAAATCCATATGAACTTGAATCAGCGTCAGCAGATCTTACTTCTTTACCATCATATCATTATAAATTTAAAAACAAATATCTTGCAAGCCATATTGTTCGTCCAGCTAGTACTCATGAGCTTTCTTTGGCAATAAAAAAGTGTAGAGAATTAAACATTCCGGTTACGATTAGAGCCGCGGGCACATCATGTTTTTCCTCAGCCACACCTTCAAAAGCAGGTGTGATAATAGATGTACGTAGATTAAATAAAATTCTAGAAGTTGATAAAGAAAACATGACAGTTAAGGTTGAGAGTGGAATTTCATGGCTAAATCTAATAGAGGCATTATCTGACTATGGACTCGAACCTAAATGTTTTCCAACCAGTTTTAAAACATCTTGTGTTGGTGGTTTTATCGCGACTCCCGGAAAAGCAGGTATTGGTGTTATTAAATATGGTCCAATGGAAGATACAATTATATCTTTAGAATTTGTAAAACCTGATGGATCAGTCATTAAAATTTCAAGAGATTCTACTGAAGATATTTCTTTTAAAGATATAATTGGAACTTACGGAATTTATGGTGCTATAGCAAATGTGGAATTGTCTATAACTACACTTAAAACATCATTAGAGATAATCGGTTATGGTTTTAACTCAATTAAAAAAGCCTTTAGTTTTTATTCAATACTTAAGGGTGAACTTCCAAACAAGCCCCTCTTTTTATCTATTTCAGAGAGGGATTTCGAAAGGTATTCCCATGTTAATTTCCCCGAAAATGAATGGCTAGTATGGGCAGTTTTTTATGACGATCCTGAGGAAACCTCAAAAAGTGTATTAGAAGTTAAAAGTTTGGCTTCAACAATGAGTGCCTTTGAAGTTGAAAGTTCATA
>Ga0114925_10000730_pt1 | contig 15315 bp, 13 predicted proteins | sample SumtaG_2_FD_87287 | JGI IMG/M metagenome (GOLD analysis project Ga0114925, IMG submission 87287) | Deep subsurface microbial communities from Indian Ocean to uncover new lineages of life (NeLLi) - Sumatra_00607 metaG | ecosystem: Environmental > Aquatic > Marine > Oceanic > Sediment | place... | reverse complement strand
GGGGACACGTTAGATCACTCACCTTGCGTCATCCTGTAGGAGATCGGAAACCCCTTAATCGGATATTCAACCTGGGGCCATTCCCCTGGGGCGGCGATACCAATACAGTGGGGCTGGCGTGTATTAATCTTCTTGCGCCTGATGCTAACCCACTCGTTATTGCATCTCTTCGCATGGCTGTTGATGTAGGGAACTGGGAAAAGAACAGTTTTTCTCTTCCTGGGGGACAGTCCGGCAACCCTCTTTCACCGCATTATAGCGATCTTCTGCCTTTTTGGCAGCGGGGCGAGGGTGTATCCATTGCCTGGTCACAAAAGGAGGTGGCTCATATTGCAAAATCATCACTTCGCCTGTTACCGGGGTAATATGAAAATAACTGGGATATATTGGGCAACCACTTTGTGCATGGGACAGGCACACGGGTTGCCCCTACTAAGAAGGTTAATGATTATGTAATAATTTAACACGCTTTCGGATTTCTTCTTCTCCGCCGAGCCTGCTCACACCATTTCCTTCAACAGCACATGAAACCGCGGCAGATGCTAAAAAAGCTGACTCAACAGGGTCTTCACCTCTTAAGCCATGAAAATACAAAAAGGAGGATAAAAAGATATCCCCGGCTCCTGTAGTGTCGACCACTTTCACCTTATAGGCTGGAATCTGAAAAAATCTTCCTCTGGTAAAGAGGATTGAGCCGTTAGCGCCATCGGTAGCAAAGACAATTCTCGTACCCATTGATGACACCTTTCTAAGAGCATGCCTTATGTTCACTGTATTTGCAAAGGCAGCTACTTCTTCAAAAGAGCCTTTTATAACATGGATCTTATGGAGGAAAGGCCGGAAAATATCACCTTTTCCCAGCTTAATCCTGCCATCTTCTGATATTTCACGAATAAAGTGCAGGTCTGCTCCGACAAGGCCAATGTTATCATAATCCAATATAGATAGAACCTGTGGGTCTATTTCGTTAGCAACCATGCCCAGATGAACACATGCGCTTTTATTTATGTGCCGGGGGATATCCGCAGGTGTAATATCAGGGCCTCGACAGGATATGCGGCCTTCCCTGTATTTAAGATCATCTGAATAGTGCCACATGAAAGATGTGGAATGCTGAGATTTACTTTTTATAACCGGGTTAAGATTAATCCCCGCTTTTTTAAGAATCTTTAAAAAACGATCCGGGTAATCAACACCAATTTTTGAAACCAGTTCTACTTGAGCTCTCAGCTTTGCCAGGGCCATACCAGCGTAAAAGGCCGTTCCTCCCGGGCATGAATCCGTACATTTCTTTTTTATAAAAATCTTATCGATGACTAAATTCCCGATTATTGATACGCTTCCTTTTGCCATGAAATATTCACCTTCTTCTAATACAAGATTGTTCTGACTTCGTCATGAAGTGAGCTTGATGTGGCTGAATAGATAATGCAGCTAAGGTTCAGATTTTTCAAAATACCAGACTCGAATGAGACGGTATAAAGCAAGAAGATTGGTGGTGATTACCAATATTATTAGAACAAAGAGTAACTGATTAAAAATCCCTCCAAGGGAAATAATAAAAATTCTACCGTCCCAATTTGCCAGCAGGAACTTTGCAGGGCCGTCCATTTCATCCGAATTATAATCCCGCCTAAAGTTGATCTTAAACCTATCTTTAATCATCATAGACATAGGTGCTCCAATCAGGGCGAGGGCAGAAACAAGAAGTATCCACCAGTGCGGCTGGGTTCTATAGAGGCCCAGAGCAATTCCAAGAACAATAAAGCCGTCTGCGTATCTATCAAGGATAGAATCAAAATATCCTCCAAAACGAGACTTCATGAATTTGGCCCTGGATAGTTCACCGTCGCATCCGTCAATGATGGAGGAAATCTGGGCTGTGATTCCTCCAAAAATGGCATACCTCAGGCTGAATAGAAGCCCGGATATTATAGCAAGGAGAAAGGAAAATATCGAGATATGGTTTGGTGTAATCTTAAATTGCGCCAGGACAGAAGATAAAAGGATGGAAATACGCCGGTTAATGTGTTTGGATACCAATCCATCTTTTGGGTTGCGAAGGCTGGTCTTGAATTTTTTCCTAACTGCCCTAATGTGGACAAGCCACATTCTCGATTAAAAAGATTTTCTTGCCTAAAAAGCAAGAAAATCAGTATTAAGGTACTAAAATCGTCTTCTGTATCGATATCCTGCCAGAGTTTATCCCCTATTTCACAGGCCCACATTTCACTCTGATTAACCAATGCCTTTATGCCGCCGGTGAGTGAAAAATTTCCATTCTTAAAAGATTTTTCCAGGGCATAAAATACATCTGGTGTAAGAAGAAAGACTCCACAATCAAGCGCATTATACTCTTTTAATTCCTTGCCTATGGCTATGATTCTTTTCTCCTGATCAAGACAAACTTTGGTGGCATCGTCAATGTCATTAATACTGTTTAGATTCTTATCAACACACAGTAAGTTTTTTTTGTTGTTTTGAGTCTTGATACAGTTTGCTATAATCTCCGGCTGATACCAGTGGTCCACCATGCTGACAATGAAAGAATCCTCATCTTCAAGGACCCCTTTGACACAATAGAGAGAAGTCCCGTTTCCTTTTTCCCAAACAGGGTTCTTGAGATATGTGATGTGCACAGAGAACCTCTCCCCATTCCCTAAAGCAGTTTTTGGAGCCTCGCCTCCAAAACCTAAAACGAAAATGATGTCATTTATCCCGTTCTCTTTTAGAGCCATTATTACTCGCTCAGCAAGGCTCAAACTCCAGAGCTTTATCAAGCCTTTATGGTGTTCGCAAATAATGGAATCGCGCAACCGCGCTCCTTCACCTGCTGCCAGAACAACTGCTCGCATGACTTAACCACCTCTTCTTTGTATATCAGAAATATAGCATGAAAAGAAGCTGAATCATCAGATGAGTGGGAAGACGAAAAATCTATGAAAATTGTATCAGAGACATGGTGACACTCGCGATAGGTAAGATTAACCTCTCATAATATGTGAGTTAAATCTTCTTATATTTCCCAGACGTGACCAGGCATAGGTAATATTTAGAAGGCAGAGGATGCCCTGCCTTCTAAATAAAAAGTTTTAGAACCAGGTAACATGCATGGATTTCCCGCGGGCGGTTTTAGCTGAGGTTTCCCCACACTTCGCTTTGATATCGAGGGCTACCTTGCCTCCCTCTTCATTATCTACCACAATATAGGTATAGCGACCCTCATCGAGATTGGTCTTAAGTGTGATAGAATCCTCTCCTGCAATACCAACAGGCAGATCAGCCTCTGATCCACCAGCAGCCACTACCCAGATCGTGGACTTTCCTGTATTTTTCAGGGTCCATTCAACAACACTTTCCTGAATAGCTGGATCAACCACTTTAATCTCGACAAGCCTCTCACCAGCAGACCCATCCAGTGTTCCTCCCTTTCCTGCCTCTGATGCCAAGGCTGTATCCTGAACCTGCAAAAACTTTACCTGTCCGGATTTATCGAACTCTTTCCAGGCTACAGGTTCAATGGCATCCTTCCGCGACTGATCCTTAACCGTTAGGGGCAGCCCGACACAGCTCAAGAGTGCAAGCACTACCGCTGTAACGATGACTAAATAAATTATCTTCTTCATAAGTAAAAACCTCCTTTCTATTTTAGTACCTCAATCCTGAATGTGGCTTGTCCACATTAGGGTTACTTTATAATAAAGATGTTGTCTTCTCTAAAAGTCAGGGAGACATGGGCACCACGTTCCCGTAAAATACCTTTTGACTGATGATCAGTGATCCTCAGTTCACCTACCTCGGCGTCAACAGTATAATCATTCGTCGCCCCCTGATATAAGGCGAATTTCACGATGCCCTTTATTCCTCTTTCATCTGCCGAACCAATCTGAATATCTTCCGGGCGAATTATAAGTTTCGCCTTCTCCCGGTTTTTGGGAGTCTGAAGATAAGAAACGGAGAGCTCAATCGATCCCAGCCTAACACGGGCCGTATCATTGTTCGTTCCCAGCACCTCAACTTCAAGTATATTTGCTTCGCCGATGAAATCTGCAACAAAAGGATTTGCTGGCCGCTTATAGAGCTCAACTGGTCCCCCCACCTGGGAAATAACAGCATTCTCCATAACCACGATTCGGTCTGAGATAGCCAGGGCCTCTGACTGATCGTGGGTTACATAAACTGCCGTAATTCTCAGATCCTTCTGGAGGTTTCGAATCTCACCGCGCATTCGCTTGCGAAGCTTGGCATCGAGATTAGAGAGAGGTTCATCAAAGAGAAGCACCCTGGGTTTCAGAACCAAAGCCCGTGCAACCGCAATACGCTGCTGTTGTCCACCGGAAAGCTGACTGGGACTCCGCTTCTGAAGGCCCTCAAGCCCTACCATCTCAAGGGATTCCTTAACAGCCTCTCTGATTCTTTCCCTCGGCCACCGCAGCACCCGCAAGCCGTAAGCAATATTTTCATATACATTCATGTGCGGGAAAAGTGCATATGATTGAAAGACCATGGTAATCTTCCTTTCATTGGCCGGGAGCTCAGTAATATTCTCCCCGCCCAGGTAAATGCGTCCCGATGTAGGAGCTTCCAGCCCGGCGATTATTCGGAGAATGGTCGTTTTACCGCACCCTGATGGACCTAAAAGCGTTATCAGCTTTCCATGAGGGATCTCCAGAGAAACGTTGTTTACAGCTACAACCTTTCCGAAATGCTTGGTAATATTTTCAAGTTTGGCATCAGCTGTTTCTATAACTGTTTGACTCATATCTTTTCTGCCTCCAGTTCTTACCTACATGGCCCCCACTCTGCCAGTTCCCCCCATTCGACGGACAATCAGTTGCATTAGAACAATGGCAACCATCATGGTTACAATCATAATAGTGCAGTATGCAGTAGCCAGGCCAAGTTTACCGGCTTCTATCCTGCCAAGGATCACCGTGGTCGCCAATTTGGTGCGCGCAGTGATCAGAAAGATTACGGCACTGATTGCGGTCATGGCACGAACAAAAGAGAAAACAAGACCTGAGAATACCGCAGGCCGAATGAGAGGGAGGACAACCCGGTTGAAGGTTGTCATGTTATTTGCCCCCAGGGTGATTGAGGATTCCTCAAGGGATCGATCAATCTGTTGTAGGGCCGCCATCCCTGATCGAATTCCTACAGGCATATTTCTGAATATAAAGCAGATGATCAAAATAGTTGCAGTGCCGGTTAAAACAAGTGGAGGAGTATTAAATGCCATCACATAGCCGATTCCTACGACAGTACCGGGAATAGCAAAGCTGAGCATTGCGGTAAACTCGAATGGCCGTTTTCCAAGGAAACGATACCTGCTGACAATGTAGGCGATTAATAATCCCACTGCTGCGGTCAGCGGTGCAGAAATGACGGCCAGAATCAGTGTGGTGATGAAAGAGCTCATCCCGTCGCTTAAAAAGTGCTTATAATGCATGAGGGTAAAGGTATTGTCGATTCCCCATAGCTTTACAAACCCCCCAATAAAGACGGATCCGTAGAGAATAAGGGTAAATACAGACCAGAAAAGGGTAAAACCCACAAGGCTGTAATCAAGCGCCCTGGGGATAGGAAGTGCAGCATATTGGGATGGTTTGCCTGTTATAGTAACATAGGAGCTTTTCCCAACCCAATGGCGCTGTATAATAAAAGTAGTCAGGGTAATCGAAAGCAGAACAATACCCAGGCTTGCTGCCAGCACCTCATCGTAGCGCCCGATAATGGCCAGATAGATAGAAGTAGCCAGAACGTCAAAATCTCCGCCCAGTAGAATGGGGTTTGCAAAGTCAGCCAAAGACTCTATCACGGACAGTAGAAAAGCGTTGGCTATTCCAGGTCTTATAAGTGGCCAGATAACAGTTCTGAATGAGCGCCAGCGGCTGGCGCCAAGTGTATAACTTGCTTCTTCAAGAGCAGCATCGAGAGAGCGAACAACCCCTGATAAGACAAGGTAGGCTATTGGGGCAAAAGAGAGAGTCTGCGCCATGACAATACCGGTATAACCGAAGATAAAGGGGCTTCTTATTCCTAAAAGTTTATTGGTAATGAACCCCATCCTGCCAAACATGAATATAATAGCCAGGCCGATAACGAAGGGTGGTGTAATTATCGGTAAAATCGAGAAGCCCTGCATAAAGCGTTTGAATCGGAAGCTGGATCGTTCAATAACCAGCGCAAAGGCAAGTCCTACCCCTGTTGCCAGCACCCCCACACTTGTTGCCATCAGGATACTGTTTTTCAAGATTCTCCAGGTACTTGGATAAGCGCTGAGCGTATGAAAAAAGTTTACCGGCTTAAAAGCCCCCTCCATGATAATGCTTTTACCCAGGATGACTACTAAAGGGAATATAATGAAGATGACCAGGAGCACTCCAATGCTCAGGATAGATCCTGATATAAAGGTATCTCCCCTGATAAGTCCAAGTCGGGAAAGTGCTTTAGCCAGAAAGAAAAGAAAGGCAAAAAATATGACAAAGCTGCCAATTCCCAGTTTGGTTTCCGGTGTAATTATGACAAACTGGACAATAAAAAGGGAAACCCCCACCAGGTTTAGAATAAGGAACAGTCGCCCTTTAGAACGTTTTTCAATATTCAAAATTGCCAGAATGGCATTAAGAAGTAGAATTAAGATGAAACAATTCAGGATCGGTAACCCATTCCTTAGATACCAGATTGTGCTGGAAAAATCTCTCTGCTGTGAAACTACCAGTATCCCTTCCTGGGGTGCTGTGAAGGGAAGTAAGGTGAGGAGTAGAAAAACAATTATACTCCCCACCCACGTTACTTTCTCCCTCGTAAGATCAACTAACTTCATGGGTGATTCCCTCATCTTTATTTACGTCGGAGCGTAAAAACCTCTCTGGTCCAGCGGTCCTGGATGCGGACACCATTCTCAGCTACCCATGTAAAGTCATAATCCACTGTTTTTACAGAATCGATCGGAATAGATACATCTGGTACTTTCGCCTTTGTATTGGTAGGCAACTGGTAAGAACCGACCTCAACCATGCTTTCCTGCGCCTCGGCGCTAACAACCCAGTCGATAAACTCTTTGGCCAGCTCAGGATGGCGCGCGCCCTTAACCAGGTTCAGACCGCCTATCTCATAGCCGGTCCCTTCCTTGGGGACAATAGGGGTTACAGGATACCCCTGTTCGGCATGATAGACCGCATCATGAAGGAAGATGATGGCGATAGCAATCTCACCACGTCCGGCCAGGACCCCAGGCGCTACACCCGATTTGGTGTAGTTCGCAATGTTCTTGTGGAGCTTTTTCATGTAGTTAATACCTTCATCCTCACCCCTCAGAAAAATCTGGGTGGCAAGGGTCGTAAGAGCTGTGCCTGAAGTATTTATATTGGCTACTCCGATTAAGCCTTTATAGCGGGGATCGAGAAGATCAGCCCATCCAGTAGGGGTTGGAAGTCCCATACTTTTCAGCAAAGGTTCATTTGCTGAGAAACCGAGGATTCCTACATAGACACCAATAACCAGATCCCCACCGATTGGATCACGGAATCGAGGGTCGAGCTCATTATAAATGGAAGGCCTGTAGGGCTCAGTCAATCCCTCCAGTGCTGCGATCGAATGAGGATCAAGGGTTCCCCCCCACCAGGCGTCGGCCTGTGGGTTGTGTTTCTCAGCGCGTAATCTGGCCAGTGTTTCACCACTGGACATGCGGATCCATTCTACCTTTGCACCGCTTGCTTTCTCAAACCCCTTAGCCAGGTGCTCTACAATCCGCGGCTCAGCACTTCCATACAGGATGAGCACTTTCTGTTGGGCTATGGCCGGCATGGCTGCTGCCACCAGGATTGTTAATGCAATCCAGATAATTTTTCTCATTTTTAATGCCTCCTTTCTATAGTGTTTTGGTTTAATCCTATGTTAAAAACAATTGCCGTGCATACGATGCATCATATAAAACTCCACATTCGCCCTATTAGCAGGTTATGCGGTCTTCTATAGATATATGCAGATATATGCACTTTTAATGTGTGTGATGATTATAGAAGATTACACCAGAGCTGTCAAGCAAGATTTTTTTTTATAATTTTAATCGTGACCGGTTCTGGAATGCTTTGGTGAATTATGGAGTTGCGGCCTATATTTGCGGACACCCTCATAACCATAGCGTAATAAATATCGATGGTGTTTGGCAAATAGATGCCGGTTCAAAAGAAGAAAAAGGGATAATCGCAGAAGGTTATATAAAACGTTAATCGATTAAAATGTATAACTTTAATCAACCGGTAATGTTATGGTAAAGGTTACTCCTCCTGCATCGGGCAGGTTTTTGACATGAATGCTCCCCTTATGATCTTCGATAATTCTATAACATATTGATAGGCCAAGGCCCATTCCCAACTTTTTCCTTGTTGTAAAGAAAGGATCAAATATGTGATCAAGATCCTTTTTATGGATGCCGGGCCCATTATCAGAAACCTTAATGATAATGGTTCTTTTGCTGTAATTTGTTTTTATTGATATTTTTTTTCTCTTTGATGTCCTGGTGTTCCACCCTGTATTCTGATTGTAAATGCCGGTTAAGGCTTCTATGGAGTTATTAATAAGATTCGTGAATACCTGCCCAATTTGCTGTGGTGAGGCAAGTATCTCCGGAATCCTCGGGGAAAGCTCTAAAGGGACCTTGATTTTACTTTTTTTTAAGTGGTTATTCTGTAACGAGATAGTGTTTTCTATGATCCGGTTAATATTTGTAGGTCTTCTGTGTTCAATTCCCTGATGGCTCAAGTTAAGCAGATTTTTCACCGTGTTTCGTATACTATCAAAACTTTTTTTTAATAGTTCGACATTTTCCGAGTGTTCCTTTTCATCTTTATATTTGGATTTCATTGTACTTAAGTGGGCATTAATTGCCTGCAGAGGGGGATCGATTTCATGTGCCATTGAAGCAGCCAGCTTACAGGTTGCATTCAGGCGTTCTGATTGAATGAGGTGTTCCTGGATCAGTTTTGATTGTGTAATATCTGTCAACATCCCACGCAGACCAGTAACTTTTTTTCCTGTGAATACTGGCTGTATAGATGTGCGGACCCATCGTGTTTCCCCGGCTTTTGTATAAACCCGGCATTCATTTATTACATCCTGGCTGAAGAGGGTTTTTCGAATCGATTCTACAGCAATATGCTTATCCTCTGTATGAAACAATTCAATGAAATGTTTACCAATGACTTTTGATGGGCTATACCCGATGAGTGATTCAATGGCAGGGTTAACATAGGATATAACTCCATTTTTGTCTGTAGTAAAAAAAACGTCAGTTAATTTTTCAACCAGGTCACGATATTTTTGTTCACTTTTTTCAAGCTCTTTCTCTGTTTTCTTATGTTTTTCAATTTCCTCTCTCAGTTCTTTATTCGTCCGTGTCAGGTCAGTAGTGCGCTTTGCAATCCGTTGTTCAAGCTCTCCATGTGCTTTACGCAGGGCATCTTCAGCTTGTTTTCGTTGTAATACGTTGACAAGAATTTCTCCCATTCTATCTTTTAATTCACCGTAAAGCCTTGCATTTTCAATTGACACTGCAGCCTGATGAGCAAAAATACTCAGTAAAAGAGTGTCCTGCTTAGTAAATGCAGTGCCGTCTTGTTTATTTATAACTTCCAGAACTCCTATTAATTTTGTTTTTGATTTAATCGGTACGCAGAGAAGCGATTTAGTTTCAAAGTCGCTTATTTTATCAATCACCTCATAAAACCTGGTGTCCTTCTTTGCGTCAGATACAAGGGCAGGCTGTTCATGTTCTGCGACCCACCCTGCAATACCTGATCCAAAAGGGATGCGGATATCAGTCAACTGTTCAGCTTTAGGCCCGGTTGGAACACTGAAAACAAGCTCCCCGGTTTCATCATCAAGCAGCATAAGCGTACTTGCTACTGAATTCGTTACTTCATTTGCATGCCGCATAATATAAATTAAAACTTCTGCAAGATTGAGAGTAGAATTGACAATGGACCCTATTTCTATAGCCATTCCTAATTTATCGCTGTTTAGAGAATCGTATTCTTCAACCATTTTCACCTGTTCTTCCAGCGCTTCATTGAGCTGTCCCCTGGAGATGGCTCCCATGTCAGTCAATATTTTACCAAGGAGAGATTCATTGTCGATTTCTTTGGCCCTGCGTGCTTCGGAAACAAGGTTGGTCCTTTGTAATCGTTCGGGTACTGAATGTTCTTTAAAAATTTTCTGTTGTTTTTCCAGTGCTTCCTCTAATTGTTTGTTTGTAACAAATCCCATATCTGTTAAAATGTTCCCTAATAATTGTTTCAATATCATCTGCCCGGTCTCCACAATGAACAAATATACACCATAGCGTAGTAACCTGCAAAAATATAGAATTGTTTTATAAAGAATATTTTCAACGTATGTATATTACTGGTAAAGGATTAGAATAGTACGTAATGTGGATAAGCCACATTCTCGGTTATAAAAATATTTTCTTGCAAACTAAAGTTTGTGCCTAAAAGGCAAGAAAATCGGGATTAAGGTACTAATCGTTATTATAAGTTTTTTATTATAATTGCATAATATACTATTTTCATTTTTTGTCAAGTAGAGAAATGAATTATTTTTCGTGTTTAATAAAAAAATCTTTTTCTTTGTGGGTGATTTATTTCTGTATCAGATATTTATATTTATTCATTCAACCTGGAAATATATGAATTCTGACTTGCTCTATTAATGTTTTTTTAGTATAGTAATACCGCTTAGCTTTTTCGAAGGAGTGAAAAGTGAAAATCATAATGATGGGGGCACCCGGAGCCGGTAAAGGTACACATGCAAAAGAAATATCAAAGAAATACTGTATTCCTCATATTTCTACAGGGGATATTTTACGCGAAGAGGTTCAGAAAAACACTGATTTAGGAAAAACAGCAAAGTCCTATATGGACATCGGTAAGCTGCTGCCTGATGATATCATTATCAAAATTGTTAAAAAGAGGCTTCAAAAAGATGACTGTAAAAAAGGATATCTTTTTGATGGGTTTCCTCGTACAATTAGACAGGCAGAATTGCTCGATACAATTTCAGACCTCGAGGCTGTTATCTACTTAAAATGCCAGGATGATCTTATTATTAAAAGGCTGACAGGGAGAAGAATTAGCAGGGATGGAAAGATATATAACATCTATTTCGATCCACCCCCTCCAGGGGTGGATGTATACCAGAGAGATGATGATAATGAAGAAATCATCAAAGAACGATTAAAAGTCTTCTACGGTACATTTACCCCTCTCATGGACTTTTATAAAAAGAAGAACATATTCTTCGAAGTAAATGGAGATGGAGGAAGGGAGGTTGTATTAGAAAATATTTTTAAAATACTGGATAGAATTTAATTTCAATATACAACACAAATAATATAATGAAACTTAAATATAAGTGTGTTATTCTCGACCATGATGATACTGCTGTTAACAGTACAGCAGAAATACATTACCCTGCCCACCTGGAAGTGATGAGAATTATAAGGCCGAATGTTAATCCCATCAGCCTGGATGAGTGGTTTCTGAAAAACTTTCATCCCGGGATAATGGCTTATTTGACAGATGAGCTAAAGATGAACGATCAGGAAATTCAGATGGAATATCAAATATGGAGAGATTTTACAACAAAAAGGATTCCAAAGTTTTATCCCGGGTTTATTGAGGCATTATCAGAATACAGAACAAAAGGGGGGCTGGTTGCAGTTGTTTCTCATTCAGAAAAGGATATCATTGAAAGGGATTACCGTTCTTATAACAAGAATAACCAGTTACTTCCAGACGTCATTTTCGGTTGGAATTACGATGAAAAAAGAAGAAAACCAAGCCCTTTCCCGGTAAAAGAAATATTAAAAGCCTTTAATTTAACAGAATCCGACTCATTGATAGTAGATGATCTTAAGCCCGGGGTTCTTATGGCACAGGCCACCGGAGTTCCTGTAGCAGCAGCAGGATGGGGCCATTCTATACAGGAAATACGGGAGTACATGCAGAAAAACAGCTTAATATATTTTGAGAAAGTTGAAGATTTTCGAAAGTTTATCCTTTCATAATTCTATGTTTGTATTTTTGATTATGTTGGAGTATAATAAAGTATATGGTAGTCAAAAAGACTAACAGGAGTAAAGCATGGACGAAACAATTCATATTGACAGTAAACTCGGAAAAAGACTATCTAAAATAAAAAAAACAGATTCACGGGCAATCGTATTCAAAGGTAAGAAAATTCCTCTTGTCAGCAAGATCATACTTGGAAGAAGTAAAAAGAATGACATTATAGTCGATGATAATATGGTTTCACGCACTCATTGTCTTATTCAAAAGATTAAAGAGGATTATTTTATAAAGGATTTAAACAGCTCTAACGGTACGTTTGTCAATACTTTAAGAGTACCGAACGATAAGTATGTTAAGCTGCAGAAAGGCGACATTATCCACCTCGGTAAAACAGAACTCACCATGATATAGCCGTTTTATTTTTGTTCTTTAAATACATCCCCGATACTCATTATTGATTTTCCATCAGTAATAATTGTCTTAAGCCTGATGTGGACAAGCCACATTCAAGATTATAAAGATATTTTCTTGCAAACTAAAGTTTGTGCCTATTGTGCAAGAAAATCAGTATTAAGGTACTATTATATAATAATAATTTGTATATCTTCGGAAAGTTCTTTTTTCAGAAATCCCTCAATATAACTAAGGGTTCCTGTTTTACTGCTCGGGCATATACTACAGGCCCCGAGGTAGTGAATATAAATTTGGGTGATTCCATTATTTTCTTTCATATCAAGAACTTCCAGGTTGCCTCCTTCCTTTAAAAGGTTAGGCCGTACATGCTCACTGAGCACCCGTTCAACTGCTTTATGTTTCTGGATTATATTCATTAAAGAGAAATCTTTCTGTTCAAGGAACTGCGCTACTTTTTCATTTTCTATCTCCTGTCTTACTTCCTTGAGTATATCTACTAAATAATACCGTCTCTTCTCATGGCCGCCCGGACGTATGCAGGATTTACAGAAAGCACCTGCCTTTGTATAGTGGGTAATCTCTTCTACAGTTTTCAAGTCATTTATCCTGATGATATCCTTAATTGTACCCAGCGATACTCTGGCACATTCACATACAATATCTTCTTCTTCCAGGGAAGCCATGTCCACTCCCTTATAGATGGATGTAGCCTTTTTAATAACATCGTAAGCCATTACACTGCAGTGCATCTTCTGAGGCGGGATAGCAATTTTATTTTCATCATCGCGCAAGGCTTTCTCCACATCGATGTTTGTGATTTTCAAGGCATCATCAACAGTGCGGCCAGTACACATTTCTGCCATTACGTCACTTGATGCGATGGCGGTACCACATCCAAAAGTCTTGAACCTGGCCATAAGGATTTTATCCGTATCGGGATCAACTGCCCAGTAAAGGCGTATTGCGTCACCGCACACTTCCGCGCCATGATCAGCTACGATGAGTCGTGCACCCATGGCTTTTGCTTCTTCCTCCGTAATTTTACCCATATAGCGGGGATTTGTCATACGTTCATTTACTTTGCTTGAATATTGTTCCCAGAGAGAACCGCCAATCAAATCTACTTTTGCCATTTTTACACCCTTATATGATCAATTGTTTCTGATTTGATTTAAAACAGAAACATGGGTTTTTAATCTTAATAAAGAATAAATACATTATCTTGATAAAGTTTTTATATATTCGTTTCTTTTCTGGAATATATCCATTCATTAAATATTACTCATTGAAATACTTCTCAAACGTTCCACAGATTTTCGAATTACCGATATTGCCTGGTCAATTTCCTTTTCAGTTGTAAAACGTGAAAGGCTTAATCGTATCCCTGTATGAGCCAGCTCATTATCAATATTCATAGCAACAAAAGTCGGATTCGGTTCTAATGATTCAGAGGCACAGGCGCTTCCTGTCGATGCTGCTACTCCATTTTTATTTAAATCCCATATTAGTGCCTCTCCTTCTACACCTTTGATACTGGTCAATATGGTATTAGGGGTTCTTATTTCTCTTCTTCCGATGACTCTTGTGTCTTTGATAGAAAGAATTGCATCTTCCAGTTTATCACGAAGCCTTCTTACTTCTGTTACCTCGTAATCCAGATTTTCCACGGCGAGTTCCATGGCAAGTCCCATTCCAATAAAACCGGCAGTATCCACAGTACCTGCACGTTTGCCTCCCATCTGCTCCCCTCCGTGCAGAAGCGGAGGGATCTTCACCCCATTTCGTATATAGAGGCATCCTGCTCCCTTTGGACCATGGAACTTGTGAGCGCTGAATGTGAGAAAATCGACTGGCGCATCCTGTACATCTACCTTAATCTTGCCAATTGCCTGAGCTGCATCAGTATGGAAGAGAATTCCGTTTTCACGGCACAGAGTTCCCAGTTCTTTTATGGGGAAGATAAGGCCGGTCTCATTATTAGCCCACATGATTGAAACAAGGGCTGTTTTATCAGGATCAATATACTCCGTTAAAATATCTTTATCAATAATACCATCCGAATTAACGGGCAGGTAGCTTACCTTTACCCCGAGTTCTTCTAAAAATTTGCAAGAGTGGATTACGCAGGGATGTTCAACCTGTGTTGTAATAATTTCATTCTTCTCCGAATTCCGGATGATTTCGTAGTAAACTCCTTTGATTACTGTATTATTTCCCTCAGTGGCACAGCTTGTGAAAATAATATCATCATTGTCCCCTGCATTTATCCCTGCATAGAGTCTATCCAGGGCAATCTGCATATAGGGATGCACTTCAGAACCAAAGTCGTGGAGCGAGTTTGGGTTTCCATACATTTTTGAGAAAAATGGCTCCATTGCACTCTTTACTGCAGGGTCGACGATCGTAGTAGCGTTATTATCCAGGTATATTCTTTCCATAAGAATAAAACTCCCTTCCGAAGGGGTTATATTCGTCAGAATTGAAAACATACTTGATTTTCTATTCCAAATCTAAATATTCGATGAGGATAAATCAATATTTATTTTCAAAACCTGTTATCATATTTTGAAAATAGTTACTCTTTTCAAGAAAGAAAATTTGAAATTAGCATGTCATTTATCGTATAATATATGGTATAGTTTCAGGTTTTTTGTAATAATCAGGGGGGAACATCTTTATGGGAAAGAAAATTTTAATAGTAGACGATGCGAGCTTTATTCGAATGATGGTGAAAGACATACTGGTTCCACGTGGTTTTGAAATTGCCGGTGAGGCTGTAAACGGGAATGAGGCAGTTCGGAAATACGAAGAGCTCAAGCCTGACCTT
>Ga0114925_10000729_pt1 | contig 15318 bp, 12 predicted proteins | sample SumtaG_2_FD_87287 | JGI IMG/M metagenome (GOLD analysis project Ga0114925, IMG submission 87287) | Deep subsurface microbial communities from Indian Ocean to uncover new lineages of life (NeLLi) - Sumatra_00607 metaG | ecosystem: Environmental > Aquatic > Marine > Oceanic > Sediment | place... | reverse complement strand
TTTAAGAAACTCGTTGGTCGTGGTCCAAATGAGTCTGTAGCAAAAGATGCTCTCGCCGAGGGCGATGACCTGTTTGTTCAGAAAGAATACAAAGCTGCTTTGAAGCAGTATTCTCGCGTGATTGACCGATGGCCGGATTCTGCTATTGAGGAAGATGCCATGTGGCAAATCGGTGAATGTCTTTTCTTCACAGACCAATATCCAAAAGCTGAAGATCAATATGATTCCCTTGTAAAAAAGTACCCAAACACTCGGTATCTTGATCGTATTGCAAAACGGCAGTTTGCTATCGCACAGTATTGGCTGGCACTTGATGAAAAGCAGCATGTTCCACTTTTGATTCCAAATCTCATTAATCGAAGTAGACCTTTGTTTGACACGCGAGGACGAGCTCTCAAAGCATACGAACATGTTCAACTCAATGATCCCCGTGGATCACTTGCCGATGACAGCCTGATGGCACAAGCAAATGCTCACTTTCTTGAGAAAGAATGGCTTGACGCTGATTATTTCTATTCAGTCTTGCGGACAGAATACCCAGATAGTGAGTTTCTAATGCCAGCTCATCTGTTTGCACTTCAAGCAAAACTTCAAGCGTATCAAGGCCCTGCCTACGAGGGAGGCATGCTAGATGAGGCGGAGATTTTAGCAGACCAAATTCTTGTCCAATTCCCAGATCAACTCGGCGCCGACGAAGAGGAAAGAGTTATTCGAGCACGTGCTGAGATTGCAGCTCAGCAGGCCCTTCGGCACTGGAAGAGGGCTGAATTTTATGCGAAAGGAAAACACTATTCATCTGCTCGAATTTATTATGCACTTATTGCTCAAGACTACCCAAAGACCATGCTGGCTCAACAAGCTCGAAAGCAACTCGAAGGCATAGCGGGACTCGAGGATTTCAATGACAACCCTTGGCCGACTCTCACAGCTTTTCTGAATCCAGATTCTCTGAAAGAGGCAGAGCTTGACGCTATGGCTGAAGCCGACACTGTTATCGCCAGTCAGGACAGCACTGGTGAAAGCCAACCACTGAGGTAGGGCTCACGATGGCCTCATCAATCAACCGCCGAAAGATTCTGTACGGTCTTGCCTGCTTTGTACCAGGAGTCGTGGGGTGCGCAGCGTACCAGTTTGGTAATAGCACTTTGTACGCGACAAATGTTCGCACGATCTATGTACCACTATTTCAATGCGACAGTTTCCGTATGACACCTGCTCTCGACATTGGCGAGCGTCTGACAGAGGCAGTCTGCAAGGAAATAGAAAAGAGGACCCCGTTCAAGGTTGTTGATAGTGCTGGTGCCGATAGTATTTTAACTGGACGTATTGTTGCAGATACCAAGCGCATGATGGTCGAGAGTCCAACAGATCAATCCAGAATGGTTGAAATGAATATCCAAGTACTTGTTACCTGGGCTGACCGAGGTGGCGCCGTTCTCGCTTCGGGCTCCATCCCAGTGCCGGCAGCAAGTGTTGATGTTGGTCAGGCGGCCGCACTGGTTCCTGAATATGGTCGATCCGTAGTCAGCACCCAACAGGAGGGCATTATAAAGATGTCGCAGCAGATTGTTGGGCTCATGGAAGAACCGTGGTAATGAAGCCACACGACGACAATCATACCGAATGGCAACTCCGCACACGGAGATTGCGTCTCCCCAGGTCAGATGGATTACCACTATTGATGGGGATCGTAAATACGACGCCTGACAGCTTTTCTGACGGTGGCCTGTGGACTCAGATCAAAACTGCAGTAGCTCACGGACTATCTCTCATTGAAGCTGGTGCCGATGTTCTAGATATTGGTGGAGAGAGTACGCGCCCTTTTTCAGATCCAGTCGATGCAGAAGAAGAATGGCGCCGAGTTGGAGAAGTAGTCAGAATTCTTGCACACGAATCTGACTGTCCTATATCTATTGATACCTCCAAGGCTTCTGTAGCGAAAAAAGCTCTAGAGAATGGCGCTGAAATAATAAACGACGTTACTGGCCTGCAAGGTGACCCTGAAATGGTCCAAATCGCAATCGAGACTGGTGCCGGGGTTTGCGCCATGCATATGCAAGGCACCCCAAAGACAATGCAGGTTAATCCAACCTATGAAAGCGTCGTAGAAGAAATTCATGCCTATTTAGAGGATCGAAGGAACGCTCTTATTTCAGCTGGTATTGCCCTTGAATCAGTATGTCTTGATCCGGGCATAGGTTTCGGAAAAACTCACAGTCATAATATCGAGCTTATAAAAAATGCATCGAAATTCCTCGACTTGGGATGCCCCATTCTCATTGGCCATTCCCGTAAAGGGTTTCTTGGAAAGTTGATTAAGCAAACACTTCATCGCGACGCATCGTTGCATGACCGCGATATAGCAACGGCTGCGACAGCCTGCAGTCTAGCCGACCATGGCATTCATATCTTGCGAGTGCATGACGTAGCGACTGTGCGACTTGCACTCACAGCGTATGCATCAAGCAGAACTAACGGACTGCTATTATAAGGCCATTGCTTTGTGGGCAACGGCAACACACTGGCGAATGTCATTCAAAGGATTTTCCGGATTTTGCTCATACTCTAAAGAAAGAGCACCATCTTCTGGAAACCCAACCTGCTCAAGTGCAACGAATACAGCCGGTACATCAAGATGCCCCCGGCCGAGAATAACTCCCTCGGTTTTTTTCTCCATTTCAGCAAAATCTTTGAGGTGAATGCCATACAACCTGCCTTTTAAAAGCCGTATAACTTCGACCGGCCGCTCGGCTGAACGAATATAGTGACCAAGATCAGCACACGCACCAATGCGCTGATCCCGGTTTTCAATCGCTCGTAAAACGTCAAGGACTTTACTGTAGCGATGACCTGGTCCGTGATTATGAATTGCAACACGAATATCAAATTCCTCGACAAGCTCTTCGAGGTTATCAAAAGAATCTTCCGAGGGATCCGCTGTCAGTGTTTTTATCCCCGCCATTTTTGCGAACAAAAAAACTTTTCGATTGGCTTCGCTGTCTGCAGTGAATTTATTTACACCATGAGCAGAAATCCTCAGTCCCTCGTCTTTAACCTTCTGCAGCACTGCCTTAATTTGTGACTGACTATCCGTCACTGGAAACATCTTTGGATAGAATTCAATTGCATCAAAACCCAACGCTTTCGTATGACGCAGAGCGTCATCAAGCGAATACTTTCTCAACGAAAATGCTTGGATTCCAAGACTGAATTTCGGGGGTGCCGATGCGGCGGCATGAGCAAGGGGAATTCCAACGATCCCCGCAGCAGCTGATGTCATAAAAGATCGACGACTATGAGTACACATAAAAAACTCCCTAAATAGGTGTAATTCGACCTACAATGGCATTTGCCCATGTGTGCTGACCGAAACAATGGTATCTGGTAGCGTACCATTACAGGAGAAATATTCGGACCTGCTTACAAACTTCATTTTTCCTTCTAAAGAGCCGACTCATGCCCGACTGTTCAACAGCCTCCAATCACAAAATTCAGGAGCTATGCCGCAATACTGCTGAAAAGAGCCGTGCAGCTGCGATACAGCTTGCAACAATTTCGGGAGAACAGCGAGCGGCATGCCTTCGGGTGGCTGCAGATACAATCCGGAAGGATGAAGCCGACATCTTGAAGGCTAACCTTCAGGATCTCGCCGCAGCACCTGGCTTCGGCCTCACAGAAGCTGCCACAGACAGACTCCGCCTCGACAGCGAGCGAATCGAAGCTATTGCCGCAGGAATTGAAGCAGTAGCCGCACTGCCGGATCCGATCGGTGAACTCATTGAGACATCAACACAACCCAACGGGCTTCAAGTTCGTAAGGTACGTGTCCCTCTTGGTGTCATTTTTTTCATTTACGAGTCACGGCCAAACGTCACTGCAGACGCCGCCGCAGTCGCGATGGCTTCAGGAAATGCAGTCATTCTGCGAGGAGGAAAGGAAGCAGCTTACTCAAGCAGAAGAATTGTTGAAAGCATTCGTCAGGCGATCTCTGTAAGTGGCCTACCAACTGATTGCGTTCAACTTGTTGACATTGCAGATCGTGAGGCTGTTGGTGCTTTTCTTCAGTTCGACAATCTGATCGATCTTGCAATTCCACGTGGTGGCGAGGGCCTCATCCGCCGGGTCTGCGCTGAAGCACGCATGCCAGTCCTTAAACATTTCAGTGGAAACTGCCATGTGTACGTCGACAAATCTGCTGATCTTGATATGGCTGAAAGAATTTTAATTGATGCCAAATGTCAACGCATGGGTGTCTGTAACGCAGCAGAATCACTTTTAGTACACGGATCTGTTGCACAAGAATTCCTTCCTCGAGTAGCCGAGCAACTCCGATCGCGGAATGTTGACATGCTTGGGGACAAAGCTACCCGTGAAATTCTTCCTGAGGTAGGATTAGCGACTGAATCAGATTTCGCAACGGAATTTCTTGGCCCGAAACTTTCCATAGGTGTTGTCCGTTCAATTGATGAGGCCATTAAGCATATCAATCAGTTTGGTTCTCGACATACTGACGCAATCGTAACTTCGGAGGAATCTGTTGCTGAAAGATTTGCCGCTCAGGTTGATACCGCAGTTATACTCGTCAATGCAAGCACTCGTTTCAATGATGGTGGCGAACTTGGGCTTGGTGCAGAAATTGGAATTTCAACAGACAAACTTCATGCGCGTGGCCCATGCGGCCCGAGGGAATTGACCACCTACAAGTATGTCGTTATGGGAAATGGACAGACAAAAGGGTTGTAATCAAGACTCAACTGGAGAATTCGATGAACCAGAAAAAAGAGGAAACACCAAGACATCGACTTCGGGCGGTCGCTTTTGTCCTTTTTTTAACAACGTGTTCAATAGTTCTCTTTGCGCAAGGTCCTCCCCGCATGCGGAAACATAGAGTTTCTGAAGCAAAGACCTTGGAACTCGTTCCAGCAAACAAAAAACCCCCTGCGACAAACCGTGTTCGAATAACTGAAAGAGATGGCTTTCGAGTCATCGAATCAAATGACATTCCAAAACATACCGTTGGAGAATTTCCAAACAGAGGTAATCCGAACGCCATTGCAGCACAGAGTTGGACAATTAAAATTCCACTGCAACCAGCCCCAAACGATACGATAACACCACTCCACCAAAGCACCAGCCACGGTCCACCGAACATGCCGTTCGGCGTTGGCATCAACGGCGTACTCTTTGAGCCAGGAACGGCCGAGTTCTGGATGGGTGATCGACATGCTGACTGGAACTACGAGGCACTCGGAGGAGCCGTTGGTCTAGGACTTGATTCCAATCATGCTCATGTCCAGCCTGGTGGCATCTATCACTACCACGGCCTTCCTACCGGACTTCTCGAAGAACTCAATTTTCCTGCAGGCAAAGAGGACCACAACAGGCACTCGCCGCTCATTGGCTGGGCAGCGGATGGATTTCCTGTGTATTACGCCTTTGGTTACAAACAAGCAGAAGACCCAAAAAGTGGTATCGCAAAACTCACGACGAGTTTCCAATTAAAAAAAGGTGAGCGACCAAGCGGAAGTGTGGGGCCCGGTGGTCGATATGACGGGGCTTTTATTCAAGATTATGAATTTGTTGCAGGCACTGGTGAGCTGGATGAGTGCAATGGACGATTCTGCGTCACACCTGACTTTCCCGAAGGAACCTATGCCTACTTTCTCACAGACGCCTGGCCAGTTATTCCCCGCGGTTTTCGTGGAACTCCTGTCTTGCTCAAGGAGAGGAGACATGGTGCACATCCGAGGCCTCCCCGTTAATAGCCATGAGTGATCAGAGTCTTTACCAGCACCAACTCACAGGCCGAATCGATTGCGCACAACTTGTGGCACGCCGATATCAATAACCTGAATCCTGCCTGTATAAAGACTCGCATCAGTCGTCGTAAACCCCTGCTTGGATGCAACAAAGGTCAGCGTATCATCAGCCTGAACACAAGATCCGCATGGTGTTCCACTATCGCAATCAAACCCTGACGGCACATCAACAGAGATAACATGAGGCCGCGGATCAATTTTTGTTCTTGCCAAAATTGAGTCAATTGCAGCTTTTGAATCACCTCTCGCGACATCCCTTGTACCTGTTCCAAGAATTGCATCAACGATGCAGGTCGCCGAATTCAATACATTCTTCCATAGTTCTGCGGAAGCTCCAGCAAGACATACATGGTCTATTCCTGATCGATTGATAATTTCAAAATTTGTCAATGAATCTCCCCTAAAACGTTGCGGAGGTGTTGCAAGCACTACCCGAACTTTGGCTCCTGCAAGTTCCAGATATCGCGCAATGACTAAACCATCTCCGCCATTATTTCCAGGGCCCACCACGACAACTATATCTTGGTCTGAAATCGAATTGAAAAGACGTACTATAACTTCACTCGCATTGCGGCCAGCATTTTCCATGAGCACAATACCCGGGACGCAATATTCCTTCATTGCGACTGCGTCAACTTCACGAACTTTGGCACGATTCAATACCGGCATAGGTTTGTCTCCTAGAATCTTCACTGCTTCTGCATACTGTTTTACTCCTTGAAAAGCATAACTATGGCAAGGAAATTGTGTGTTTCGCGGCAGACGAACCATACTGGTTTCCGCCACAGTTTCTGCTGCTATGATCAGAGTCGGTGTAACTACCCTCAAGGTTTCCACCGTTCAACAAATTGAATCGAAAAGGAGTTTTGGTGTGACACAAGCAGCCCTTGCACTCGAAGATGGAACATTTTTTTTGGGTGAGGCATTTGGTCATCGAGGCACAGTAACTGGAGAAGTCTGTTTCAATACATCGATGACTGGGTATCAGGAAATTCTTACTGACCCAAGCTATCGAGGACAGATTCTCACCATGACTGCTCCACAGATCGGCAACTACGGGATCAATTCTCAAGATATAGAAAGTGGTCACCTTCAGATGGCTGGGTTTGCGGTCAGAGAAGCTAGCCGAATGGCAAGTAACTTTACCGCAACCGGTACGCTTGCTGATTATTTAAAGGCAGCAGGTGTCGTAGGCATAAGCGGAATCGATACACGAGCTCTTGTTCGCCACATCCGAACTCAGGGAGCAATGAATGGTGTTGTTTCAAGTGAAATTCTTGAGGAAGAAAAACTTGTACAAATCGCCCGAGAAGCACCGAAATTGGTTGGCCGAGATCTTGTGAAAGAAGTCATGCCATCAGACATGAGCCAATGGACTGAACCGCTGGCTGCTGATGGAACACCGCTTCGACAGCCAACAGAAGGTGGAGAATTTCCACCTGAACCGCAGCGTACCAGTGACAAACATGTTGTTGCACTTGACTACGGTATGAAATGGAATATCGCTAGGCACCTTGTCTCGCAGGGTTGTAGGGTCACTGTCCTCCCGGGCAATACAAATGCAAAGGAGGTACTTCAGTTGAAACCAGATGGAGTTTTTTTGAGCAATGGACCAGGTGATCCTGAGGTAGTCGATTACGGAGTGTCTACCGTCCGAGATTTGATTGGGAAAGTACCGATTTTTGGTATATGCCTAGGACACCAATTATTGGCTCAGGCGTGTGGTGCAAAGACTTTTAAACTTAAGTTTGGTCACCGTGGAGCCAATCAGCCTGTTCTTGATCTTGACACTGGCCGTGTTGAAATCACATCGCAGAACCATGGATTTGCTGTCGAGGAAGAAACTCTTCCACCAACGCTTGAGGTCACGCATAGGAACCTCAATGATGGCACCATCGAAGGCATTCGCCACAAGACAGCAACTGCGGCAAGCGTTCAGTACCATCCTGAAGCAGCAGCAGGCCCACACGATTCTTCACCTCTTTTCGTCCGCTTTCGTGAAATGCTGGACTAGCACGAAAAAGCTAGACTGGTACGAAAAAGAGAACTCAGCGCATTTCTACCACTTAAAAGGGGGCCGTCTGGCTCCTCTGTTTAAGTCAAATATGTTTTCAGCGCCTGACCAATTTTAGCTAAATTTATTCAAAATATTGCTTGAAAGTTAGCTAAAAGAGCTCAATCTAACCCAAAAAACGCCTAGCAGAATTTTTTTTTAAAAAAACCCCCCGGAAAAGTTTGACATCACTTTTCTGTGTGCAACTTTTGAGAGAAGCTTCGGGCGCCTCCGTCGCTTCACCGTCGATCAAGGGATTCGGCGGATTTTTCACCCTATTCAAGTGTCAAGGAGGCTCACCCATGAGTCGTGCGTTTTACTTAGGCGGTCTGTCGGCCGCACTTTTATTGTGTTTTGGTACTTTTGCCGAAGCTGGTCTTTTTGGACACCACCATGGTCGAGCTGGTTGCTGTGAGCCAACTTGTGGTTGTGAGCCTACTTGTGGTGTCGAGCCAACATGTGGTTGTGAGCCTACTTGCGGTTGCGAAGCTGCCTGTGAGCCTGCCTGCGGTTGCGAGCCAACTTGTGGTTGTGAGCCAAGCTGTGGTTGTGAGCCTGCTTGCTGTGATTCCGGTTGCTGCAGCAAGAAGCGATGCTGCCGCCTCGGCGCATGGCTTCGAAGCCTTCACGAAGCAAAGATGGCTCGACGTGCACAACGTCGTTGCTGCGAGCCAGCCTGCGGTTGTGAGCCAGCTTGCGGTTGTGAGCCAACTTGCGGATGCGAGCCAACTTGCGGATGCGAGCCTGCTTGTGAGCCAGCTTGCGGTTGTGAGCCAACCTGCGGATGTGAGCCATCCTGCGGAATCTAAATCAGCGTGACTTCTGAACTGTTCCCCGATAGTTCAGTAACTATGCCACATCGACCCGGCCGGATAATATCCGGCCGGGTTTTTTGTACCCAGATAATACAATCCGAAAGATATTTTGAGGCCGAAGTCGGGATAGAAGGTGAATCCAGCTAAGGGAAATTTTCTACTCAACGGCCGAAATTAATGCCGTCCGCTATTCTCGTTCAGCCAGCCATCTCTCGGCGTCTAGAGCCGCCATGCAACCAGTGCCTGCAGCAGAGATGGCCTGTCGATAATAGTCATCAGCCACGTCACCAGCTGCAAAGACACCCTCAATATTCGTCGATGTACGGAAATGATTTTTCCAAACGATATATTTCTTTGATGTCAGCTCAAGCTGACCGTTGAGAAATGCTGTGTTTGGCGTATGACCAATTGCTAGAAACACACCAGCCACGCCAAGTGTCGTTTCTTCACTAGGTTCTGTTGTACTTTGCAAACGAACACCGGTCACACCATCATCGTCATCACCGAGTACTTCCACCAGTTGCGAATTGAAGTGGATTTCTATTTTCTCACTATCATGCGCTCGTTTTGCCATGATCTTGCTCGCGCGTAACTCATCTCTGCGATGAATAAGATGCACCCGGCTTGCAAACTTCGTGAGATATGTGGCTTCTTCAACGGCTGAGTCCCCTCCACCAACTACAACAAGTTCTTTATCTCGAAATCTGGGGAGCGCCCCATCGCAGACTGCACAGGCACTGACTCCACGATTCTTAAATCGTTCTTCACTTTCCAAACCCAACCAATTTGCACTTGCTCCTGTTGCCACGATCACGCTCTTGGCATGAATTTCACCACCTCCAGCTCGGATCAGCGTGAATGGATTTTTAGAACAATCGACCTCTTGAATGTCATCCGTAATAACCCGGGTACCAAAGTTCACAGCCTGCTGTCGCATCAGTTCCATTAATTCTGGACCTGTTACACCTTCACCGGCGTGTGGCGCCATCATCATTCGTCGATCTTCAGGGAGGGCTGAATCAAGAAATGCAGCCAGATCACCCGCCGGGAAGCCAGCATAGTTCTCTACTTCGCTTGTCAGTGCCAACTGGCCTAGTGGCAAGGTTCCCGCCATTCGATTCTCTTCGGTAATGGCACCTTCAAAGACAAGCGGCTTTAACTGTGCTCTGGCGGCATATGTTGCGGCACACCAACCGGCTGGGCCACTCCCGATAATGACAACATTTTCGAGTGAATCTTCTGACATTCCTTACTCCCTTTGGAATTCTTCATGCGGCTTGGCATCGTTATCGGGCTCACACCCACGTTACAAAACATTTTTCAGATGGCATGATACCGTGAAATTGGATTTTCTGCGTCTGCGTATCACCTTGGCCTATTTGAATTTCCTTTGTCATATGGGTCGGCACGTTACCCCCGGCTCACAACCCTTCCGCCTATTTTTCCCTCATATCAACCGTTTTTTAAGCACCAACATCAATTCCGCAAAATCCTGATTGGTAAAAAAAAGCCATCCTAGATGTCTTCAACCTGATTTTATTTTTGTATTATCAACGCACAGTGGTAACATGAGTGTGTTCAATGCCCATCACTCACACACGAATGGCGTGAAAATGATCGATTTTATGGGTCTAGATCAGGTCTGCGGACTTTTTAATGCGATACCAGATGTGTCTTTTTTTGTAAAAGACCGGCATAGTCGGTTCGTACAAGTTGACGACTCGTTTATGCGCATCCACGGATTTTCAGATCCCTCTGAAATGATTGGAAAGCAGGATTTTGATTTTCATCCACCTGCTCTCGCTGCTGAGTATTTCGCTGAGGATAACCGAGTCATGGAATCTGGAAATCCTGTTTACTATCAGTCTGAATTGGTCACGCACCACTCTGGTATGCCTGGGTGGTACCTTATTACAAAGTTGCCTCTCTCGGATGATCAGAAAAACATTATTGGCCTCGTTGGTATCATGAGGCAAATTGATCAGCCGGGCGACAATGCTCCAAACGATTATCAGCGCCTGACACCATCACTTGAATACGCTCTGAAAAATTGTTGCCACGATGTCAGCATACCTGAAATGGCAAAGAAGTCTGATCTTTCAACGAGTCAGCTTCAACGAGACTTTCGTAGATTATTCCGAATGAGTCCGGGGGAATATGTTATGCGACTTCGTCTTCAACTTGCTCAGCGAAAACTTATCAATTCAAACACCGCAATTGGGCAGATCGCTTCGGACTGCGGTTTTTTCGACCAGAGTCACTTCACTCGAGCATTTCGGAAGCACACTGGCCTTGCCCCTTCTCAATATAGAAGTAGAGCATGGAAGCAGAACACTCCTAAAGAATAGCAAGCGGGTTTCGTTGCTCTTCTAACGTTCCGCGAGTAACCCCAACTCGATTTGCTGCTTTCAATTTTAACCATACTTCCCGACCGGTCATCTCATCACCCAGAAGCTTTCTATATACTTCGAGAATTTCTGCCATTTCGTCCTGGCTTTGATTCAGCATTTCAATTCGTAAGTGCTTCACTCCTTTCCTGACAACTTGATTGACTACTTCTGCTCCACTTTGTGGAACGGCATTGAAAAGGGTATTGCGACAACCAACATCAGCAGTCAGGAGATGATCGACAGCAATTCTATCCCGAAGTTGCACTACATGCTCATCACACGGCCTGCCACAGTTAGTCTTGTCTGTACCCGGCGAAAGAACCGAGCAAAATACGCAATGTTCCATATGGAACATCGGCATATGCTGATGAATCACGATTTCAAGAAATTTTCCAGCTACAGCCGATGTCAAATTGACCAACTGCTCACGATTACAGTCATATGAAACTGCAATTCGCTCAACACCCAGTTGCTGAAAAAATGCAACGGTAATTGGATTTGTTGCATTAAAGGAAAAGTCAGCGGCAACTGGGATACCCCTGTTTATGAAGTACCTGAGGCCACTGTAATTACGCGCGAGGACACCGTCGGGATTACACCTGGCTAGTGATGCAAATATTCCCATCTCGGACGGCTTTTGTATCCGTGGTGTAGCTATGAACAGACGAGCATTGTGTTGCTTTGCTAGTTCAACAGCTTCACGGTACTGCCGAATATCAGAGAAATCTACCAAAAGATCTCTTTCGCCTAGCTCAAGAACTGCATGCAACTGCTGAAGCGTTCGCACCAAGACATGCAACGTAGGATTGATACCCCTGGTTTGCTTGCTAGTCCTGGTTTGCTCACTAGTATCGTTTGGTAAACAAGTTGATAGAATTCTTCGAACCGCACTTTTGAGCTCATGTGTACGTGGGCGAATCGGACGGGCGACAACCAGGTCTTCAAGTGCTGCAATCAACTGCTTTCGAAGACCTCCCAGGACACTAAATGGTGCCATTGGATTGCCTCTAATCTTTGCTTCAATACTACCCAGGCTAAAGGGTGTTCCACCAAGACGACCGAGTTGTTCCTCGAGTACCTTCTGTGTCAGTGGATGCTGCCTAGCCTCGACCAAATTCGTGTCCGTAGTAACATGACAACTCATTCCATTTGGAAGTGTCGCTGTAACGTGCAACGGCTCCCCAACGGTAGCTGCAACTTCGAGTCCAATAGGCTGTTGTCTCTGTAATTTTTTTTGTTCAAAAGACTTTCGTAAACTTCGGGTTATCTGCGGATCGTCTGTCTTCCATGCCTTCAAACCAATTTCAAGCAAATTAAAGTCGATGGCATCTTGTTTAAATCGAAGTTCAACAACTCCCTGACTTTCAGATTCTTTCACTGACCGTTTATTTTGAAATACCTCGTAGACTCGAGCGCCTTGAGAAGCTGCATCAGCCGAGGTAGTAAACGCGACCCCGTCCCCTCGCTTGACCGCTGTCTCTAATTCAACCTCAATACCGTCTTTTGAAATACCGCATACCTTGCCAAGTAATACCCCACGCTTTGCACTGCTTGTGGCCGGAACAAGCATCTTGTGATCACATCCTTGAAGCCACCCAGGAGAAAATCCTCGGGAAAAGGTGAGTTCCATTTCCTCAATCTGCTTTGGTTCAAAAACAACGGGCTGTCCGGAAATAGCAGAATCAATCGCCTGCCGGTAGTTTCGTGTAATTGAGGCGACGTACTCAGGCGATTTAAGCCTCCCCTCGATCTTCAGTGAAGTGACACCAGCGGCTACCAGTTCAGGGACAAGATCAAAACCTGCTAAATCCTGTGGAGACAAAAGATACTTTTGATTTCCTAAGTCGATGTGGTCTCCATCACAGATAACCTCATAGGGAAGCCTGCATGCCTGCGCACACTGACCACGGTTGGCACTCCGACCACCCAATGATTCACTTGTCAGGCATTGGCCAGAATAGGCAACACATAGTGCACCGTGAACGAACACCTCTAAAGGCATGTCTGTGTTTGCCGCTATATCTTGTATTTCACGAATCGATAACTCTCGCGCGAGGACAACCCGTTTTGCACCAATTTCTTCTGCCAGTTTAATTGTCTCTGCACTAGTCAGAGTCATCTGGGTCGATGCATGGATCGGCAATTCCGGACAAATCTCTTTGGCAAGACATGCGGCACCGACGTCTTGCAGAAGCACCGCGTCTGCTCCTGCATCAGAAATTTGTGCGAGTGTGTCGGCGAAACTTTCTAATTCCTCCGTAAAAATCAGTGTATTGAGTGTGATGTAACCACAAACACCATAGCGATGGAGAAACCGAATCACATCTGGCAGTTGCTCGATTGCAAAATTCTCTGCTCTGGCTCGCGCATTGAAACCAGAATTCAGGCCGAAATACACTGCATCAGCCCCGTTTGCAACTGCTGCACGCAGGCATTCAAAATTTCCAGCTGGTGCAAGGAGTTCAATTTTTGTTTGCATTCTGCACAGTATAGTTCCCTTCGCTTATTCACCAAAAAAATCTACATTTAGTGATCAAAAAGAATCCTGTGTAAAAGACAACTTCGGCAGGAAGTCAGTTTCCCTTAATTAAGATAATCAGATAACGGTCTCGCCACTTTCTGGGAAAGATCTCTCCACCAAGCAAAAACGGCTGCTGGATTAGGTTCCAGCAGCCGCTTGAAAACAGCATAGTGAAGGGCGAAAAAGCTCTATTCTTTTTTCTTATTTTTTCGAATGAAGCTATTCTGAAATCCTTCTGGAATTTCAATGCAAGCAACCATCTTCCCAGTAAGAGATTTTATTCCTTCCACATCACTATCTTTGAGACCTTCGAGTTCGCTGAGGTAACTTTTGAACTTCTCAATATCGGCTGAGTTACTGGAAATTTGTGGAGCAAGCGTTTCTAGTTCTGAAATGAGACCCCGACCGATTGTTGCACCGGTTTCTTCTATAGAGTTTGCTTCCTCAAGTAAAGATGCTGCTTCCATTCGGACTTGCATAAGTTCGGGGGGCACTGAGTAACTCACGCGGGTAACGTCAGAGCAACCAACTAGCGTAAATCCAATTAACCCGACCAAAATCAATTCTTTCTTTAACACTCTTTTCTCCATGTATGTTGAGCACATTGCTCGGAAAAATTTATGAACAAGGACTTTTTCTACGAGACAAGGTGTCATTGCCCCCGAAATAACGAAGGCAATGACACCTCTCAAGTTCTTTGGGCCTACTTATAATTAGTCGTGAGCAAGCCAAACGCCAATCAATCAAGGCTCAGCGTGCTGCCATCATTTCGACACACTCCTGCTGAATAGACACTCATAGGAGTCGATCCACTTAGGAACTTTGTGGATCCATCACACAACAGTATTCCAAAGACCTTCCCTGTATGACCAGAACTTCCACCATGGTAATTTCTTTTCCAGCCCTTATCACCCAAGGTGAAATGCTGCATAGAGGCCATCTGACCATCATTTCCGGAAATCCATGTAGCCCAACCATGCGCCCATTGCGTCCACTCACTGGCTGTCGCGTTTTCTACAACGCAGATAGTGTTTGACAGACCATCTTTAATTTCAGCAAAAGGCAGCAGGCCCCTGTCGACCGGAGTACCATCATAGGCACCACCATTCATCCCAAGACGGGATTCTCGCCAGGCAGAACCTTTATTGTTGGCATGACCAACCATGCTTGCCTGCCAATACCTTCGGCCAAGATTGATTCGGTAGGTCAGCGAGCCGTTCCTTTCAAATCTTCCATTCCGAGAGGCGTAGGCTTCCGGAGGATCGAGTGTTGTAACCACTCCTTGACTTGTCTGCTGTTGGTTAGAAGCTATCCCTGGGTCCCAAGACGGGCACAACGCAAAGCTGACATTTGTCGTCCTTGCAAAGTTTCTCGCAGCGTTTGAGAAAGGTGCTGACCACGGATCCTGTGCACCCGAGTTTGTTGACAAGGTTTTCAATTCTTCAAAGATGTTATTTTCTTCAGCAAATGGGAGAAGGAACACCATCCAGGAGTAGTTCTTGTTTGTCCTACCACCAGAAGTTCCCATGTTGTTCATATATGAATTAACCGTGCCATCTTGGTAGAGGTTTGTTGATGCTGGAAAACGCGCATCACCCTTTCGTGCATTGGTAGATGCATAGTTATGCATCGCAAGGCCCATCTGCTTGAGATTGTTGCCACAAGAAGATCGTCGAGCCGCTTCTCTTGCCTGCTGAACAGCTGGAAGTAGAAGACCAAC
>Ga0114925_10000727_pt1 | contig 15338 bp, 14 predicted proteins | sample SumtaG_2_FD_87287 | JGI IMG/M metagenome (GOLD analysis project Ga0114925, IMG submission 87287) | Deep subsurface microbial communities from Indian Ocean to uncover new lineages of life (NeLLi) - Sumatra_00607 metaG | ecosystem: Environmental > Aquatic > Marine > Oceanic > Sediment | place... | reverse complement strand
GATCGCATGCTCACATTCGTTGAGTGGTGTACTGCAACGGCTAGGCAAGAGGTGGTGGCTATTGGTGATGATGATTCAGGATCCTTGCTTCACAAAGAGTTATTCGGACTATCCAATATTGCCTCGATCTTATTTCCCAGACGGGGAACTTTTTTTGGTGTCAAACGATATGTGCAGTTTGGCCTATCGATTAGTAAAGCCGATGATTGGCATGTGACGCTGCGCCATCATGCCTATGATCGGCGTCAACCTTCGGGCCATTTTCATGATGATGCCGGGAGTGTGACAATTGCGTATCACGGAGTGCCGATTATTATTGATCCTGGTAGTTATCTTTATACTGCATCATGCGACTGGCGCAATCAGTTTCGATCGGCTGCTATGCATAATGTCTGTTATCTGCCGGGGTACGAACGGGAGCACAAAGAGCTCTTTGGCCTTGATATGGCCGAAGCACGTGATGAATATCTGTGCAAGCAGGGGGGGGTATTGCGTGCACGGTACCAGATTGCAGCCGATCTATCCCTTGAGCGGGAGGTGGCGATCGATGAAGAGGTATGCGTCATTACGGATCGTGTTTCAGCGAGTGATATGCCTATCATGAAGAACTTTATTTTTTCGCCAGAAATATCTGTGCAGCAGGAGGGCGATAGCTGGCTCTTGATTCATCAGCAAAAACTGATACTTCATTTCACAGTTCCATTGCATGCCAAGGTGGTTCTGCAGGAGGCCTGGATGGCCCCGGGCTATGGGCGCAAGATACGCACGAACTGTTTGCAGGTATCGCATATAGACGGTGAATCGGTGACATTTCGCGTTGCCGATTAAGATTTTTTATACCCACACGATTTATCAAAGCAAAGGAGGGTGACTTTTCCTTCCTTGTTCGTTTTTTTAATCAGGAACGGCAGTTTGCACTGCGGGCATTTTTTTTCAACGATTTCATCAAACACGGCGAACTTGCATTTAGGATAGTTGCCGCAGCCCCAGAATTTGCCACCACGCCATACCTTTTGAACCACTTCACCTTTATCAAGCGGGCACGGAAATCCAGCAAGTTCTTGTTTGATATATTTGCATTTTGGATATCCAGAGCAGGAGGTAAACTCGCCGAATCTGCCAGTGAGCGTGCGCATCGGGCTGCTGCATTTCGGGCATTTTTCCTTGAGGAGCTTTGGCGGTTCAGTTTTGACGATTTTAATTTCCCCATCTTCGGAACGCTCGAAGTTGGAGGTGAAAGTACAATCGGGATATGCTGAGCATCCTAAGAATTCACCGCTTTTGCCAAACTTGATATTGAGCTTATTTTTCTTGCATTTCGGGCAATCAAGATCGGTGGGCATTGCGGCACGTTTGCCTTTATCATCTCCCCCCTTGAATCGTTTGAGATCAGCTTGGAACTCTCTATAAAACCCTCTTAAAAGATCATCTCGTTGCATTTCACCGCTTGCTATTTTATCAAGATCCTCTTCCATATGGGCAGTAAACTTTTTATCCATGATGTGCGGAAGATTTGCAACAAGGAGTTTTGTAACGGCAGATCCGAGTTCGGTGGGTACAAACCGTTTTTTTTCATCAAGCTTGGTGTAATCCCGTGCACGAATCGTATTTAAAATTGCTGCATACGTACTTGGTCGGCCGATCCCTTCTTTTTCCAGATCTTTTACGAGCGATGCTTCGGTAAATCGAGGAGGGGGCTGCGTGAAATGTTGTTTTGGGTCGGTCTTTTTCAAATCTGCTGGATTCTTTGCTTTGATGTCTGCTGGCAATTTTATCTTGTTATCATCATCCTCTTCAATCCCGTATACTTTCAAAAACCCATCAAACATGAGCGTGGAACCGGTTGCTCTGAAGCTATATTTTCCTCCGGATACCGTGATGGTGCGCTGTGCGTATTGCGCCGGTTTCATTTGCGAGGCCACAAATCGTTGCCAAATCAGCGTGTATAATTTCGCTTCATCGGGAGAAAGGTGTCGTTTAATTAGTTGGGGTGCAACGTTCGCATTAATAGGACGAACTGCTTCGTGAGCGTCCTGTGTTTTTCCTTTGCCCTTCTTGCCATACATGTTTTGCTTAGGGGGAAGGTATTTTTTGGAATACGTTTTATTAATGTACGTGCGTACGTTTTTTATAGCGGTATCGGAAACGCGGAGCGAATCAGTACGCATGTAGGTGATGAGCGCTTCGGGGCTATTTGGGTCGCCGAGCGGTACCCCCTCATACAGTTTTTGCGCAACTTGCATGGTTTTTTTTACGGAGAACCCAAGCCGGTTGTAGGCAGCCTGTTGCAACGTACTGGTCATGAACGGCGCGAGAGGATTTTTGTTGCGGACTTTATCTTCAACGGAATTGATGACGTACGATTGCTTTTTAAGATCATCAACCACCTTATCGGTAGTTTTTTTATCTTTTAATTCGACTTTTTTCTTATTGATATGTGTAAGTGATGCAACGAATTTGTCTTTTTTGTGTTGGAATATGCTGTCTACTGTCCAATACTCTTCCGGTTTGAAAGCGCGAATCGCGTCTTCGCGATCCACGATCAAGCGCAATGCCACTGATTGTACGCGTCCGGCTGAAAGCCCTGGCGAAATTTTTGACCACAAAATAGGGGAAACCTCATACCCCACCCATCGATCAAGGACGCGGCGCGCTTGTTGTGCGTTTACTTTATGCACGTCAATATGTCCCGGACTATTGATTGCTTCATTAATGGCTGGTGCGGTAATTTCATTAAAGGTGATACGGTACATAGCATCTTTATTTTTGAATACCTTTTCGATTTCTTTACCAATATGCCACGCAATGATTTCCCCTTCACGATCGGGATCGGGGGCGAGATAGATTTCTTGCGCTCCCTGCGCAGCTTTGCATATTTCAGCAATCACTTTTTCTTTATCTGCGATAGGTACATATTCTATTACGATGGCGTCATCTTCAATAGTGACACCGATTTTTTTGGGAGGTAGATCAATGATATGTCCGACTGTGGACATTATTTTGAAATCTTTCCCTAAAATCTTCGAGATAGTTTTAATTTTTGCTGGTGATTCAACAATGACCAATTTTTTCATGGTTCCTCCTTGCCAGAGTCCTTCCCCTTGTGTGGATCTTATTCTTAGTTGTGCATTTCATATAGTATTGATGGCTAAAATATCTGTTATGTACAGCGGTTTTTTATTTCATAATAGAGGAACAGTTTTCAAAAAGTCAAATAGATACGGTGATTAAAAGCTCGCAATTACCCCCTTCCCCCTTCAGGGGGGAAGAATTCTTGAGTATTAATTGGGTATGTGATAGCCTTGCCAGGCGTACTTTAAATGAAAAATGATCATTTTGGATAAAGGGGTTGTTGTGAATCTTATACAATCGTGGAAAGAATCGTTACGGCTGTTCGAGCGCCAAAATCTAAAATCATTTCTCATGGTGACGGGGAAAGCGTTTGTGGACGTATATGGGGCAATAAATAAACCGCTTACTTCTTGGGGTAACTGGATATCATTGGCTGTTATCGTGGCCTTGGTGATCCTGACCAATTCCATTAAGATGTTGCATCTCTTTTGGGTGGAAGCAATTATCTTGAATAGCATGCTTCATTTTTTCTTTTTTATATTTTGTTTGGCTATGCGTCCTTCGACAGATATAAAAGATATAACCTACTTCCGTTCCTATATTGGACGATTCTGGATACTTCTTATTGTGGCGATTCTCTTGGGAATATCTCGTGTATATGTTATTCCCTTTATTTTTATCGGGTATATGTTTTCGCTTCTGTTTGTATTCGATAGTAGGGGTACCGTGAATGATCTGCTACGGTCATTCCAGAATGGGTTTATGATGGTGTTGTACAATTTGCCTGTTTGTGTGGTCCTTTGGGCGGTACTTGCTTCGATTAATTTTGTTCTCTATTATTTTGTTGCCTTTGCGTTGGGATATTTTGGAGGGCTGACTATGGCAGCAATCTTATATATTTTCTTCGTGCCAATAGAGGTGGCGCTTATCACGAATCTGTATATTAAATTTGTTCACAGTCAATCATCGTTGTATTTTCCACAACCCAAACAGTAAGCAATGGTTACAATTACTACCGTCCTACGAACATTTATTTCCCGTTTTCTCATTGCGATACTCATTATATTGGCATTCCCCCTCATTATATTAATGATGGTGCTTCCGGCGCGTGTTCGCTATAGAAGTCGCTTGCTTTTTTGGGGGATGAACGGGGTGTGTTGGGGAATCATCTCCATTATGCGGCTCTGTTTTATTTCAGTGAAGTATGAGAGTGAAAATGCGCAGAGCGCGCACAAGGAACCGGTTATTTTTGTGGCGAACCATCAATCAGCAATCGATGCCCCTCTTTTGGGAGTGTTAGCAAAGGGCAAACCGCATATTTGGCTTGCGCGTGAGGAGTTGATGCAGTGGAAGTTGCTGCGCTGGATTTTACCACGGTTGACGGTGGTCATTGATGTGAACTCTCGTCAAAAGGCGATGGGTTCAATGCTTCGTTTAGTGCGGTTGGTGAAGGGGAAGGATATTGATGTTATGATTTTTCCTGAAGGAGCCCGGTATCCCGATGATAAGATGCATCCGTTTTATGGAGGGTTTGTGGTACTTGCAAAATTATTGAAACGTCCTGTGGTGCCGGTCTGTATTTTGGGAGTCAATAAGGTGTATCCACCAAATACCTTTTGGATGTACCATCACCCGGTTAAGGTGATAGTTGGTAAACCGATGACGTTGCAAGAGAATGAAACCGATGACGCGTTTAAGGATCGGGTTTATCGGTGGTTTGTTGAGCAAGTGGAGTCGTAGTTTTGGAATATTTTTTTCGTTTTGAACATCTGTGGATACTCCTAGTCACTATCCCCTTTCTTTTGGGATGCCTGTTGTTGCGTAGATGGTACTTTGCGCCGATTTACTACAACTATTCGTTGGGGCAGCAGGTGAAATCAAAGCGGTATGCCAGCATGCACCCCTATCGGAAGATACTCTATCTGTTACGATTTTTTACGCTTCTGCTTCTTGCTCTCCTTGTGGCGAAACCACAGTTGGTAGATTCTCGGTCAAACATTCTAGTGGATGGGATCGATATCATGCTGGTGCTCGACGCCTCAGGAAGTATGCAGTATCAGGATTACAGCGACGATGAGCGTTCGCGTTTTGAGGTGGCACAGGAAGAGGCTATTCGGTTTAGTAAAAAACGGACGAACGATGCCATGGGTCTTGTTATCTTTGGGAAAGATGCTATTTCTCGATGTCCGCTAACGCTCGATAAAAAAATTATACATGATATGGTGAGTGGCCTGAAACTGGGAGATATTGATCCTGATGGTACCATGCTTGCCACGGCGGTAGTGACGGCAGTGAATCGGTTGAAGCATTCACCAGCAAAAAGTAAAATTATGATACTCCTGACTGACGGAGAACCAAGTCCGGGGGATATGAGCTTTAGTGCAGCTATTGAAATAGCGAAGAAATTCAGTATCAAAGTGTATGCAGTTGGCATAGGAAGTGATCAGGAGGGCGTTATTATGCACCCATTTTATGGAATGATTCCCAAGCCCAAAGTGAATAGTGCGTTGTTGCAGCAGATAGCACGGGAGACGGGTGGGATGTTTTTCATGGCGCGCAATGAGCGTGATATGCGTGAGGTGTATGACACGATTGATCGTCTTGAGAAAACAAAACATGAGGCGCCATTGTATTCACGGTATTTTGATGTAGTTATACCGATACTACTTATGATTATTGGATTGCTTTTTTTAGAACAGGTTTTATCATCATTTGTTTGGTTTAGTCTATGAGCTGGTTTGGTATCAACTGGGCGGCAACGCAGTATCTATGGGTTGCTCCCGTCATTATTTTAATTATTATTTTGTACGCATATCGCCAATATAAGGTGAAAGCGGCGATCAAACTGATTGCTGGTAACTGGCATGAGTTGGCAATCAAAAACTATGTTCCTTATAAGCAGCGGATTAAAGCAGTCTTATTTGCCGTAGGGATGATTTTTTTATTCCTGGCTCTGCTACGTCCTCAATGGAAAAAGCGAGAGGATACGATTGCGCAGGAGGGGCGTGATCTGTTGATAGCGCTCGATATTTCCCGCAGCATGCTCGCGGTTGACTGCATGCCCAATCGGCTTGAATGTGCCAAGAAAAAGGTAAAACAGTTACTCGCAATGCTTGGTTGTGAACGTGTGGGACTGATTTTATTTTCTGGTTCTGCGTTTGTGCAATGTCCTTTAACGTCTGATTATGCGGCGTTTCATATGTTTTTGGATCACGTTGATGTGGAAACAATTTCCTCAGGAACCACGGCACTTGATGCGGCGTTGCGTCAAGCGGTTGATACGTTTCGTGCTGGTCCTAAAAGGAAAAGTAAGCTTTGTGTGATCTTTACTGACGGAGAGGATTTTTCGAGCAATTTGCGCAAGATGAAACATGAGGTCATCAGAGAAAACCTTTGTGTGTATACCGTGGGGGTAGGTACTGCGCAAGGGGCGCCTATTCCGCTCTATGATGAAGAGGGAAATCAGGTAGGGCACCAAAAAGATGCGAAGGGCAACGTGGTTATATCTCATTTAAATGATAGTATTTTGCATGCACTGGCGAATGATGCTGGTGGGGCGTATATTCCCCTGTCTCAAAACCTTACTGATATGAAGCGGCTCGTGCGCTGTATCGAATCGTTTGAGAAAGATTATTTTGAAGATAAAAAAGTTTCATCCTATTACGATAGATACCCTATATTTTTGTTGATTAGTTTTATTTGTTTTGCAGCTGAATGGATTCTATGAAGAACGCTTTTGTTTTTAGTTTGTTATTCATGGGTGTTCCTGTTTCAGCTTCTATGCGTACTGAGTGGGAGTATTCTCAAGCGATTCGTTGCGCTCAGGATGCGCAATGGGCAGATGTGCAGCACCGCTTGAGCAATCTCATGATTGATGATTCTGATAATCCTGAGCTGCTCTACGATAGTGGGGTGGCGGCATATCGGGTGAAGGAGTATCAAAAGGCGGAAGCATACTTTCATCAAACGACACGCAATGAACGGGCAACCAGTGCATTAAAAGAAAAAGCCTATTTTAACTTGGGCAACACAAAAGTTGCGCTTAATTCATTAAATGAAGCGATCGATCCATATGAAGCAGCGCTGGCGATTGATCCGAGTGATGAGCGGGCACGCCATAATCTTGAGCAGGTGCGTGAGCTTTTGAAGCAGCAAGAGCAGCAGCAGAACCAGCAAAATAAAGATCAGCAATCCAAGCAGGATCAACAACAGCAGCAACAATCATCATCCGACGGTCAACAAAAACAAAACGATTCCAACGATAAACAAGATGGTCGGCAGGAGAAACAAGAGCAACAACAAAAAAATGGCAAGGAAGAGCAGAAAGGCGAATCAACTACTGAGGAGCGCAAAGAGCAGGGTGCCGATAAGCAGCAAGAAGGGGAGCGCAAAGACAATCCGAACGATAAATCTAATGACAAGCGCCGCGATCAAGAACAAGAGCAGTGTGGTGATTCCCATGATTCCTCCCCACAAAAAAATTCCGAATCAGATGATGAGCGTCAAGCGCGAGATTCTGATGCTCACCATACGAAAGAGGGTGATGAATCGCAAGAGATGCAGGCAGGGGAGCTTGATGAGCAGGAGGGCACAGAGGATATACGAGCTAAGCAGCAAAAAGAGCTTGAAGAAGAGTTGGCTCCTCAGGATCGATGGATGGCACGAGTGCTTCAGCAACGAGAACGAGCGGATGAAAAGGCGAATAAGCGAATAGTGAAAGCAACGATAGATAAAGAGTTGGCGGGGAAAGATGGGCAAAATTGTTGGTAACCAGTTCATTTTTATTTTACTGACCGCGTGGTGGGGAGTTTGTTTTGGCGCTGCTATCGATATGCGATTGTTAGATACCGACGGTTCTCCATTGGTGCAAGCGGGCGTTGGTCACCCCTTTGTGCTTGAAGTTACGATGAGTGATGTATCTCAACTAGGGCAACTGCCACACATAGAGGGGGTTGAACAGTTTGATGTGAAACACACTGGTATGCGCATGATGGCAGTGAATGGAAAAATGTCTTCACATCATATGTATGAACTGCGTATTGATGCGCCCGGCACCTACTCATTGGGCCCGGTAACGTTTGAGCATAAAGGGAAACAGCTTGCATCAAAAAGGGTGCAGCTGGTAGTAGGCACGGAACAGATTGAAAAGAAGAAAGGCTTTGATGAAACGCGTGCTCCCATCTTATTGCGTTTGTATGCGGATAAGGATCATGTGGTTGTTGGTGAGCGGGTGACGTGCCGGCTTCGTTTTTATCTTTCTGAGCCGGATGTTGCGTTACGCAAATTTATTGAGCAAGAAACTCCTATCTTTCGTCGTAGCCAATCACGAGGGCCGCGCAAGGGCATCGAAACATTAGATGGCGTTGAGTACACCTACATTGAGTGGGAATGGGATATATATTCGCAAAAAACGGGGTTACACATTCTTCCTGCGTATGGTGCTGATTATGATCGAGAGATTGAACGAGATGATTTATGGGGAGGGTTCGGGAAATTATTAGGAAAGTATGTAGAAACAAAACGGGTTTATTCCAATGCTCTTTCTTTGCAGGTTGATGAGCTTCCTCCCTCTGCAAGAAAAGTGCAAGGCATTGGTACTTTTTGCGAGCTACGTGTTTCAGCAAAGCCAAGCATTGCAAAACAGGGAGAAGGAATTGTTGTTGCGGTGGAGCTGATTGGGGATGGAGATCCTGATGGTATTATTATTTCTGAGTTACAGGGAATTCCTAAAGAGCTTAAATATTACGAATCAAAGCAGGTTGTGTTTGATCCTTCAATGCATAATAGTAAAACGGGCAAACGATTTGAGTATATTGTACAGGGGTTAAACGTGGGAAGCTGGGAAATTCCTCAACAATCATTTTATTATTACGACGTAGCTCAGCGTGCCTACAAAGAACTACATAGCACGCCGATAACCATCACCGTAATGCCGGGATCAAAACAGGTGGTGCAATCATACAGTAGTGGAGCAGGGAGTGCCAAGCAGGATGATATTGCGGGTATTCGTACTGGTCCATTGTATCCAACGAATCGGTCTGCCGGACTATCATGGTGGGCATTTATTATTTTTATGTTGGTGCCGATTTTTGTGGCGTTGTATCGCAGGATTTCGCTGTTTTTAACTAAACGCTCTCGTATCAATTTTCGAGCCCAACGGGCGCGCAATGCGTTTCGGTATGCACGAACACGTTTGGAGCGGTGTATAAAAAGGAAAGATGCGCGTAGGCTATACAGCGTTTTTATAGAACTGTTTGCAGATCGTTGGCATGTCTCGATTGGCAGTATATCGGCCTCATCTATTGAAAAACGATTGCATGATGTTGGTATGAATGAAGAACAACGAGTAGAATGGAACAGGTTTTTTTCGGAAATTTCCGAGTATGCATTTGGCGTGCATGAAGAAAGTAAGCGGAGAGATGATCTTTTTAATCAAGCGGAACAATGGATAAAGCGATTAGAAAAAGTTTTATAATACTGTGTCTCAGTGCCTCGCTATGTGGTGCGCAAACCGAGCAAGAACTGTTTGTGCGTGGGAATAAAGCGTATGAGCAGAATCAATGGGGTGAGGCGCTTCGTTCGTATGAGGCGATTAGCAAGAAGGGATGCGCGGTCTGGTATAACATGGGTAACTGTTTTTACAAGAAGGGGAACGGATCGCAGGCGATTATTTGTTGGAAGCGTGCGATGCCGGGTGCATCGGTGGATGAGCAACTGAATATTGCAAAGAACCTTAGGAGTGCCTATGAAAAGCTGGGCTATAAAAAAGATGGTCCGGTTTATACGCTTTTTGAGCAATGGGCGTATCGTCTTCCCTTGCTTCCGCTCCAACTGTTTTTTTTACTTTGTTGGTATGCATTGTGGATTATTCCCCTCGTTGATTTTCGTGGTCGTTTCTTCCTATTGTATGGGGCATTGCTGGGTTTGTGTTTTATGATGGTGCTGATTGGGAATATTTTGCGTACCCATTATTATTTGTATGCGCATACACGAGGACAGGTGGTGAAGGAGCAAGTGCATCTTTTTGCAGGACCTCATGAGCAGTATCACGAGGTGGGAACCGTTGCACTAACCGATGAAGTACGGATCGATGAAAAACGAGCGGGATGGTATAAAGTTGCACGAGGAAACCAATATGGATGGATTTCGTCGGCAGCGGTAGAACCGATTTAAAGGAGCAGGCCAATTAAGTACACCATTAAAAAGCAGACAGCAACGACCATCCTTCTTGGTGGGTCGGGACTCTTGATGATCCTATTGGGGTGGGAATATTACTCACTGTGGATGCACATGGAAAAAGTACACGTATTGCAGGATCAATATTATGGATACATAGATGCAGTACAACGCGTAGTGCGTACACAAAAATTTCAGCGTAAGGCTGTAATGGGCGAAGGTAATGCTACTATTGATCGTTCAACGGCTTATTTAAAGGAATCCGCAGCAGCGTATCTGAAAGAGCAACAGCTAGATGAATTCTTAATCCAGAATGAGGGGGTGGAGCAGATTGAGATTGTGCACGCGTTTGATGAAATAGCAATTCCGCAATGGGCGCAAACGCCACCGCGAGATTCTGAGACGGGTATTGTGTTTGTGTGTCCGCTGGATCGATCGTGTTTTTGGTTGAGTTCCTTGTTTGGTTCGCGTAAGAAACCGAATGGGCACATAGGATTTCATCAAGGGATTGATATGGCGGCATGTCGGGGCACTGAGGTGCATGCAGCAGCGGCTGGTTTGGTGGAATATGCGGGATACGCTCCTGGCTACGGCAATACGATTGTGATTGTGCATGATACGGTGTATAAAACGAGATATGCCCATTTAGATGAAATTCATGTGAGCAAGAATCAAAATATTGAGCAAGGTGTCATGATTGGAGCAGTGGGTGATACTGGTTTTACAATCAAAAGAGGAAGCGATGCCTCTCATTTGCATTTTGAGCTGTATGAACGAGGAAAGCAGGTTAATCCGCTCGCACTTATTTCGTTATAAAATAAGGGGGAATGTGATATGCTGGGCTCCCTGGCTGTATTGTGAAACATTAGATAAGGATTAAAAATGGTCTATCCGGAGGAAAAAAAATCTACGTTTTGGCGAAATGTTTTTGAAATAAGCGGGTTGCTCCTTCTTGTTTTTTTAATTCGAACAATTGGGTTTGGTTTATATCAGGTTCCCACTGGCTCGATGGAAACAACGATGCTTGTAGGAGAGCGATTTTTTGCTGACAAACTTACGTATCAGTTTCGCAACCCACGTCGCGGTGAGGTAATTGCTTTCAATGAACCTCCTGCTTTTTACGAGTATTCCACGAATAAGTTGAAAAATTTGTTTCAACATTATGTGTGGGGTCCATCAAACTGGACGAAACGGGTTATTGGTATGCCGGGTGATGAGGTTAAGGGAGTGATTGAGGATGGTAAACCAGCAATATACCTGAATGGGAAAAAACTTGATGAGCCCTACTTGAATAAATATCCCCTTATTTATGTGTGGAAGGAAGATCCGGCTGCTATTAATCTCAAAATTCAGAAGTTTGCCCACTCGTTGTTTTTGACTGGTATTTCGCGTGATGATGTTGAGAGAATTACCCAACAACAGTTGCAACAATATATAACTCATAAATCCTACGATCCAGAGGTTTCATTTGAAGATCAGTCGTTCTATCGGATTGATCCGAAACGAATTGATCGCAACCAGGATGGTAAATACGATCTGACATGGCCTGGATCGGTGATGCGTTCAAAACAGTCGGATGATCGGCTCGCAAAACGTAAAAATTACTGGGATGGATCGGATGAATTTAAGGTGAAATTGGGATCAGATGAATATTGGCTGATGGGGGATAATCGCTTGGGAAGTAAAGATGCCCGGGCATTTGGGCCCGTAAAGCGTAACTTTATTCATGGCAGAATCATCTTTTTGATCTGGTCGCATGATAGTGATGAATCCTGGTGGATTGTGGATCTGATTAAACATCCTATCGATTTCTGGAAACGTATGCGCTGGAGCCGATTCTTTAAATGGATTCATTAGCCTTATAAGGGTGCTATCTATCTTTGCAGAACGATGATTTTGTGCTACCTTTAACAGGTGTTTTGATACAGAGGAATCATGAATATACAGGGAAGAATAGTTGGATTTGGCTTCCTTATTGGTCTTCTTTTTTGGCTGTCCGGGTGTGGCCAAGAGGCCAAAAAGAGCGGCCTTGTGGTGGTGAATGTGCTCGATAAGGAGCTCTTCGACGATTGCCATATTGCCGATTCGATCAATATTCCCCTTGATGAGCTTGATCAAAAGATGGATGCCATAGCTCAAAATGCAGAGGTGGTGTTTTACTGCTCGAATTATCAATGCACAGGCAGTGGGTATGCAGCAGAGAAATTTCGCGCAAAAGGATTTGAAAACGTGAGTGTGTATGAGGGGGGTATGGCAGAATGGTACCAAGCCGGACTGCCGATTAAAGGTGATCATTTGAAAGCATATTTGAGCAAGCCGTCCCAAAAATTTGAGGAGGAAGAGCTTTCTTCCATTCCTATTATTACGATGGAACAGCTAGCCAAAAAGATGAACGTAGAGCAGCAAGATAGGGCGGCATAGCCAAGTGGTAAGGCAAGGGTCTGCAAAACCCTGATTCCCCGGTTCGAATCCGGGTGCCGCCTCCAACCTGCGCCAAGGCTTTGGTTGGCAGGCCAGTCTTTTCAAAGGAACACAACCCCTGCCGGGGTGGCGGAATAGGTAGACGCAAAGGACTTAAAATCCTTCGGACATTATGTCTGTGCCGGTTCGAGTCCGGCCCTCGGCACCAGTCATTTTTAGTGATTGATCTTAATAGAAAATTAGAAAGTATATTTGCATGAAATCTTCCTCATTCATTTGTCGTAAGGTTGTCAAAGGAGTGAGTAGTGGGAATAAAGCTTGACAATGACGGTGTAGAAGATAAGGTATTTCGTGTACTAGTTAGTTTGCTTTCGCGTAGTTCTCAACAAAGGATACATATGAATAAAGCAAAAGTTATTGAGCAGATGTCTAAACTGACCAAGCTGCCAAAGTCGACAGTTAAGGAGTGTTTGGAAGCGTTCATTTCAACTATTGGTGGCGCGTTGAAGCAAAAGAAAAACGTTGCGTTAACCGGATTTGGGACCTTTTCCGTTATGATGCGTAAAAGCCGATCTGGGATCAACCCCGTGACCAAAAAGCCGATGATTATTCCGGCGAAGAATGTTCCGAAATTCAAGGCTGGTAAAGCATTGAAAGATAGCATTAGATAGCTCTTAGAGCTTTTCTGATAAAATTAAGAGAGATACGTCGTATGGGCGTATCTCTTTTTTTGTGTATTGGGGCATCTCTTGCTTCTTTTGCCCCTATAACCCTATACTAATAATAAAAATAAGGATGGTACTCTATAGATGAAAGGATATCCCATGATGGAACAAGAAACGATCGACGTAACTACCTCATCACCAACGACTCCTGGTATTGTGGAAACGCTGAAAGAGCGGTTCGATATGCCAAGCATGGTTGAAAAAGCAAAACTTTCCAAAGATAAGATCTATGAGGGGGCCCTCTATGGGGGGATTGGCCTCATATGTGGCTACCTGGTTAAGCGGTATAGCGCTTACGTGGTTATGGGAGTGCTTGCGTTTATTGGTCTCTGGGTGTTACAGCAGTATGGTGTGGTGCAGATTGTGGTCAACTGGGATAAGGTATATGAATATTTTGGTATACAGGTTGCTCAAGATGTTTCGGCAGACACGGTAATCGGCATGATCTGGGAATGGATGAAACTGAATATGGTGATTAGTATTAGCTATCTGGTTGGATTTTTTATTGGACTCAGACTTGGCTAAATGAATGAAGGGATGAGGGTATGAAACATGAATCATTTGTAGAGGGGCTCACTAAGATTTTGCAAAAACGTAACGTGGTAGATGCGCAAGAAGCAAAATCTCTCCAAAATATTTTTAAAGGGGCTAATAAGCCCAACTTTGATGATTTTCTTCTCGATGAAGGTCTTGTCGAGAAGGATGATCTTTTAAATGCACTTGCCGAATATTTTCAAGTTCCCCCCTTTGATGTGGTTGGGTATTTCTTTAATCATGCAACGGTGCGTATGTTTCCCAAAGAGTTTCTTTCAAGTAATGGAATCATTCCGATTGGACGTGATGAAAATATGCTGATTGTGGTGGCAAGTAATCCGGCCGATCCTGAATTGCTTCCTCGTATTGGTAACTATGTTTCCTATGATATCCGGTTTCATGTGGGAATTCGTCAAGACATTTACAATGCAATCGAAGAGTTTTTCGAGCAATCATTAACGGAGGTTGATTATGATAAAGATCTTGATGATGATCGGGAAGCGCGCGTAAGCCAGAGAAAGCAGGAAGAAGAGGAAGAAGAGCTCGCATTTGATGATTTTGAACCAAAAGAGTAGGGCGTATGCACACCGTAGCATCGATGCAAAACCATTCTGTTGTTCACCATGTTGATGCGTTAATCAGTGGCGCTATTGAAAAGGCCGCTTCTGATATTCATCTTGAGCCCACTGCCCATCATTTGCGTATTCGATTTCGCGTTGACGGGTTATTGTACGATCAACCGCCCATTACCTCTTCCATTATGCAGCAGGTGGTCTCACGTTTAAAGGTGCTTGCCCAGATGGATATTGCCGAAAAACGGATTCCACAGGATGGGAAATTTACGCTTTCTTTTGAAGATAAACCAGTAGATTTTCGTGTATCCACATTTCCATCGCTCTTTGGTGAAAAGATGGTGGTTCGTATTTTAGATCGGGCTGCTCATGAAATGTCGCTTGATCAGCTTGGCTTTGCGCCGGCTATGCTAGAACTGATTAATGAAATCTCCCAGAAGCAAAGCGGTTTCTTTTTAGTAACTGGCCCCACTGGCTCAGGAAAAACCACTACTCTCTATGCAATTCTTTCTGCGCTCCATGCGCCGGAAAAAAATATTATTACGCTCGAAAATCCCGTGGAATACAACCTTGAGGGTATTACGCAAGGGCATATCAACACCGAAGCCGGGTTCACGTTTGAAAAAGGAATTCGCGCACTTCTGCGTCAAGATCCGGATATTCTCATGGTTGGCGAGATTCGTGACCGTGAAACGGCAGGAGTGGCGATCGAGGCAGCGCTTACGGGCCATCTAGTATTGAGTACGTTACATACCAACGATGCGCCCAGCGCGGTTATGCGTTTGATGGATATGGGCATTGAGCCCTTTTTAATTAATGCGTCATTGAGTGGGGTTCT
>Ga0114925_10000726_pt1 | contig 15338 bp, 15 predicted proteins | sample SumtaG_2_FD_87287 | JGI IMG/M metagenome (GOLD analysis project Ga0114925, IMG submission 87287) | Deep subsurface microbial communities from Indian Ocean to uncover new lineages of life (NeLLi) - Sumatra_00607 metaG | ecosystem: Environmental > Aquatic > Marine > Oceanic > Sediment | place... | reverse complement strand
GTTTGCGATGTCTTCTTCCAGCCGAAAATCTTCATATAATCTTCATATTACTTACATTTAAAACTCATACACAGGCTATAGATTATATAATAAGAATTATTAACAGGAGGTCAGAAATGACTAAAAAAACATTATTTATTCTACTTGGCCTGCTTATTACAGCAGGAATCTTTGCTTCCGGCTCTGAGTTTACAGGCAAGGATGTTGCCGCTAAAGGTTCGGTACGTACCCTGGAAGGAACTTTTGAGATGGAAGATGGTGAATGGTATCTGCGGACAAAAGACCGGTACTACAGCATTCATAAGGGTCCTGATTGGTATACTGAAGAGGTCGGATTCATTGAGCCTGAAGGGAAACAGGTTGTAATTGAAGGATTTGTGCTTGACCATGCAATCTCTCCATGCACGATTACAATCGAAGATACCCGGTATGCTTTCAGGAGCTTAGAGGGGCAACCTCTATGGTCGGGTCGTGGAAATCGGTCAAATAGCAGTTCTGAACATGAACACGAGCATGAATGCGAGCACGAACATGAAGAGTAAAGGAGCTAAAAGATGAAGCACTGGCGAATCATGCTGATTACTGCTTTCATTCTTTCTGCTGCAGGCGCTTATACTTGCGAGTTTTCATACATCCTTACTGGGGCGGACGGCTCATCACAGAGCCTCCGCCCGGGTACCGATATACATCTTGATCAGGGTGAGACTTATACCCTTATAGTTACCTTTACTGAGGATCATAGAAATTGCAAAATAACCCCGGAGGACACCGATTTTCTTTTAGATGAGGAAAAATGGAAAACCTCCAAGGATTATCTTACACTTAAGCTTATTGACAGGATTATCTGGCATGATCTGGATTCAAGGCGCCACACAGCAGAAATCAGTTTTCGTGCAACAGTTACCGGGACATGTGAACTGGAGGTTATAAGGGACTGTGACAAAGGGGGTTACGATGAGATCCTCCGATTTATTATAGGTTAAGGAGAGAGTATGACAAAAAAAACAGTAACAAATATTGCAAAAAAGCAGAGCTGGGTAAGAAGTGTAATTCAAATAGGATTTTTTATTTTCGTATTTCTGCTTACAGCGGCTCATGTAATGGAAGAAAGGGGGATTGAACTTCCATTCTCAAGAGTTGCCAGTCTGCACGCGCTCTGTCCATTTGGAGCTGTAGAAACATTAGGCCGCTTAATTACTCAAGGAAGGTTTATTCCCAAAACACACGAATCCAATTTCTGGTTATTTTTAGCCACAGCAGGAATTACAGTGTTAATCGGGGCAGCATTCTGCAGCTGGCTGTGTCCCTTAGGCTCAATACAGGATTTGGTAGGAAGATTGGGGAAAAAGATATTTAAAAAGCATTACAATCGTTTTGTACCTCACAGGCTGGACAGGCTTTTAGGTTACTTACGCTATGTAGTGCTTATACTAGTTGTTGTACAGACAACCCGCATGCTTAGCCTTGCTTTTGTTAAAGTGGATCCCTACTATGCTCTGTTCCACTTCTGGACGGGTGAAGCCTTGATAAGTGCAATAATTGTGCTGGCAGTTGTACTTGCTGCATCTCTTATTGTGGAGCGTCCCTGGTGCCGGTGGCTGTGCCCTTTCGGCGCTGTACTGGGGCTGGTACAGCTTATCTCACCCTGGAAGATAAAGCGAAATACCGATCTCTGTACTTCATGCGGACTATGTAGCAGAGCCTGTCCCATGAATATAGATGTGGATAAGAAGACATCTGTGTATGATACTCGCTGTAACCGCTGTGGTGAATGTCTGGCTGCCTGTCCTGTAGCAGGCGCTCTGGATCATTCGTTTCCCGGGAAAAGTAAATCCGGGACTCACAAGTTGTCTCTTAAAAACAGGTTCCTGACTGCAGGAATTATACTCGTTCTTTTTTTTACCCCCATTTTAATTGCCAAACAGGCAGACTTGTTTGTAACATCAAACAAGAAGGAGATAATTCAGGGAAAGCTTAAACTTGCGGATATAAAGGGATCAATGACTTTAGATGATCTTGCTAAAGGATTTGACTTTACTTTAGAGACTCTTTTAAACTATTTAGGCCTGCCTTCTGATATGTCTGGGGATACCAAGCTTCAAGATATTGAGGATGTAATTGAAACAGTTACAATCCGGGTTATCAGAGAAAAGATGGCATCATTTTGAAAGCCTTATTGTCACTGCTGTTCTTTGTTTCTCAGCCTTAATGGGATGCTTCCTTCGTGAAGCTCGACAATTTTTTTAGCGATAGTTAAACCAAAACCTGTGCCCGGAGTTTTCCGGGCATATTCTCCACGGTACAGCCGGTCGAAGACCATTTCAGATTCATTCTCCGGTATGGGAATGCCTGTATTGAATACACGTATAAGAGATTCATCCTGTTCCTGTTTGACTTGAATCTCAATCCTACCCTTTAAAGGGGTATGGCGGAGCGTATTTATCATTATATTGCTCACTGCCCGCGGAAGAAGATTCTCATCCGCATAAATTGAATCTTGCTCTGTTATAAGCTCAAGTCTAATATCTTTCTCCTTAAGATCATGTGCAAACCTGTCTTTTAGTCCTTCAATAAATGAATTTGTGTTTACAGTAGCCCTGAATAATTACATTTCAAAACCGTACTTCCTCGAATCTGCACTGCTCCCAACACCCCGTAGACGACATTTCACTAAATATTTCATATTTTTATTTATAGCGCCCCCATTGGAGATAATTATTAACTTTCTTTAGTTTTTCTTGACTAACCTGATGTGGACAAGCCACATTTAAGATTATAAAGATTTTCTTGACTATTGTGCAAGAAAATCAGTATTAAGGTACTAAGCAAACAGTGTATTCTGAGAAAAAATACGAGGGGAGAAGGGAAGAAAACGTAATCTGCCCCGAAGAAAAACCCTCCGGATACAGACTTATCAAATCAAGGGGATTAACATCTACAGGGTAAACAAAGAGGTGTTGCAATCATGAGTACGAAAGAGATTCTTTTAACGAGGGAGGGGTTGGAAAATCCTGCGTGGAGAGGTACAGGAGTTCGATTACCTCAATTTTCCCTGAAGGAGATGTTGAGTAGGACGAAAGATTCTCCCACCTGGATTCATATAGCACCAGGGAATCTTTACGTTGCAGAAATTGCTCCTATCCAGCAAGCATTACTTGAGCTGGGAGCCGTGAGGGAGGGAATTATCGTAATGGAAACATGGGACGGGGAGATCGTGGACAAGATTTATCGCCCGCACGATAACCTCCGCTTGTGCATAGTAATGCCTCCGAAGGGAGATAATCAAATAACCCTTGTTGCTTCTACTGGAGATACCTTATATGCAGACGTTCCCAGGCAGGAAGAGTGGAAGAGAGCTTTAGAATATTTTGCAAAGCCTTCGTTACAGATGGTTACGATTACCTGCACTGAAAAGGGCTATAAAACTCACGATCCCGACGGCGAGGTCTATCCAGTTATATTGGAGGACATAAAAAACGGACCCAGGAAGGTCAGCCATATCATGAGTAAGATAGCTGGTTTTCTTTATCACCGCTATAAGAATGGCAAAGCGCCTCTGGCCCTGGTAAGCATGGATAATTGTTCTGAGAATGGGAAAGGATTGTTTGAGGCAGTTGCTTTCATCGCCAAAGAGTGGGTCTATAATAGCAAGTTAATTGAAAAGGGTTTTCTGGACTATTTGGAGAGCAAAAGGGACTCTTTCCCCTGGACGATGATCGATAGAATAACTCCCAGACCAGCTTCAGAGAACCTGGAGTTACTTAATAACAAGGGTATTCAAGGTCTGGACATCATAAAGACCAGTAAGGGAACTTATGTAGCTCCATTTGTGAACAGTGAACATATCTCTTATTTGGTGATCGAGGATAATTTCCCTAACGAAAGGCCACCTTTGGAAAAGGCAGATTGCCCTCAAAACAGGGTAATTTTTGTCGATAGTGCTGTAGAAGTGGATAAGTGTGAGAAGATGAAGGTTGGAACTTGTCTTAACCCTATCCACACCACTTTAGCTACTTTTGGTTGCATATTAGGATATGACTATATATATAAAGAGATGAGCGATCCCTTGCTAAAAGAGCTGGTCTACAGACAGGCTTACGAAGAAGGACTGCCAGTAGTTGAAGATCCTGGAGTAATCAATCCGGAGGTGTTCTTAAAGCAGGTATTGGAGGAGAGGTTGGTTAATCCCAAGGTTCCTGATACCCCCCAGAGAATAGTTACAGATACCTCTCAGAAAGTAGGAGTTAGATATGGAGGAACAATACGAGCATATGGGCAGAATGCAAAAAACCTGTGTTATGTACCACTGGCTATTGCTGGTTGGTTTAGGTACTTAATGGGAGTTGACGACGAAGGAAAGCCATTTGAATTGAGCTCAGATCCCCTGCTGGAAGAGCTAAAGAAACACGTTTCTAGAATTCAACTAGGTAAGCCGCAAACTTTGGACGATGAGCTAAAGCCAATTCTCTCTAATGAGGAAATATTTGGCATAGACCTTTACTCCGTTGGCATTGCACAAAAGGTAGAGCAATACACAGAAAAAATGATAGCTGGTGTCGGCGAGGTGAGGAAAACATTAAAAAGTATCTTAGGCAAAGGATAATCTCCGTACGCTCTGTGGTGACAATTTTTGAAGATGATCCTTTAAAAGCTGAATCCGTGGTTGAAATCCAGGATTCTATTGGACAAAAATACTGAGAAGGGAGGGCTAGAAATGGCAGAGAAAGTGGTTAAATATATGGAGATTAAATCTTCCGAAGCTTGCAAGTACGATTGTTTATCTTTAGGGGAAGTTATGTTGAGGTTTGATCCCTATGACGTGCCTACTGCTCGGGCACAACAGATGAGGATTTTTCAGGGAGGAGGGGAGACCAACGTTGCATATGGTCTTTCCCATACCTTCGGCTTGCGTACCGGAGTATTGACAGCTTTAGTGGACGATAACATCGGTAAGAACATCATAAATCAACTGAGGTTAGCGGGGGTTGACACTAGCAAGATCATCTGGTTCAATACTGACAATGATGGTTCCCGGTTCTCGACGGATAAGAAGGGAACGATCGCCAATGGGATTAACTTAACTTTTACAGGTAAAGGGGTAATTCCCTCAGATACCAGTTACTACCGAGCACATTCTGCCGTCAGGGAGCTGAAAGAGGGTGACTTCAACTGGGATGAGATATTTGGCAAAGAAGGAGTGAGAGTATTTAATACCGGCGGTATTTACACCCTGATCTCACCTACTTCTTCAGGTTTAGCTATCGAAGCGGTGAAAAAGGCAAACGAGCACGGTATCTTCGTATCTGCTGACCTTAACTACCGATCTAAGGTAGAACCAGATAAGAGTAAAGCTCGGAAGATCAATCAGAAGATCGCGCCATTCTTAGGTTTCCTCGTGGGGAATGATTCTGACCTGAGCGATGCTCTTGGTTACGAAACCAAGGTTGCAAAAAACGCTCCTTTTGGGGAGTGGCTGGAGGCTTACAAAGGTACGGTAGCCCAGGTGGCAAAGGACTTCCCAAATCTAAACTTGATCGGCACACAATGGCGAGGGGCAACCAACGCTGACCTGATAAGCTGGGATGCAGTCTTATACGATGCTTTGGAGGGAAAGTTTTATGTGGCAGCTCTCAGAGAGGATGTGCCTATTAAAGACCGTACTGGTGGAGGAGATTCTTATGCCTCCGGTGTCTTAGCTTCGTTGTTAAAGGGAAAAGACCTACAAACAGCGGTGGAATGGGGGGCAGCTCACGGTATACTGGTTCAAGAAACTCCCGGTGATACTACAATGGTGGACCAGAAAGCAGTGGAGGCGGAAGTAAAAAGAGCTCTTGGGGGAGGAGGAGTTAAAGCAATTAGATAAAATTTAAGGATGGAGAGAAGATAGTCCCTCTCAATTCTCTGTGGAGAGGAAGGGAAAAAGGCAATTCCTCTCCCCACTATAGCCCCCATGTTGAGAGGTGCTCTTCCTCTTCAAAAAAGAACAGTAGTATTAATCAATCCATCAGGTAACCACCATTAACGTTAATTACTTCTCCTGTGATGAATCCTGCTCCCTCTGAAGCAAGGAAAACCACTACCTCAGCAACCTCTTCAGGTTTACCCATGCGCTTCAGGGGAATAGACCCGATTACTGCCCTTCGTTTTTCTTCTGACCACTCTGCACTCATATCTGTTTCGATTGCATGAGGGGCGACGGCATTAACGTTAATACCGAATTGCGCAAGCTGTCGTGCCAGAGATTTTGTAAAGGTGTTAATAGCTCCCTTAGAGGTGCCATATGCGGGAGAGGCAGTTATATCTCCAATTTTTCCGGCCACTGAACTTACGTTAATTATTTTACCCCCTCCCTTTTTGACCATATGAGGGACCACTGCTTTACAACAGTTAAAGGTACCACCCAGGTTTACGGAAAGCACCCTTTCCCAATCTTTATGGTTAAGATCAATGAAGCTACCGCGAAGGATGATTCCCGCATTGTTTACCAGAATATCAACTGACCCGAAATGATTTACTACCTCTCTTACCATTTTTTCAACTGCCTCGGGATCGGATACATCCGTTTGTATTGCATCGGCTTTACCGCCATCTTTATTAATTTTGAAAGCAACCTCCTGCGAGGGCTCCAGATCTTTATCTACGAGCGCAACTTTGGCACCTTCTTTTGCAAGGGCTATAGAAATGGCTTTACCGATTCCTCGTGAAGCACCCGTTACGATTGAGGTTTTCCCTTTTAATTTCATTTTATTGTCTCCTGTACTATACTTTAACTGCCCCTGCCGTAAGACCTTTCACTAAATAATTCTGCAGGAGCATATACAGAATAAGGGGGGGCAAAGTGGCTATTACAGATCCAGCCATCAACTGAGGCCAGATAATCCGAAATTGAGTAACCAGCCGGCTGAGCCCGAGAGTAACTGTAGCCATGGATTCACCGCTTGTGAGAACAAGCACCCATAAGAGATCACCCCAGGCAAGCAGAAAGGCAAAGATCATTGTTGCTACCATACCTGGGGTAATCACTGGCAGAATAATCCTGAAGTAAGTTCCCAGGGTTGAGCAGCCATCAACTTTCGCAGCTTGATCCAGCTCCTCAGGCACTGTGTCAATAAATCCCTTTAACATCCATGTACTGAAAGGAAGTGTAATGGAGGTAAAAGCGAGGATCAGGCCTGGATATGTATTGTAAAGCCCAATCTTGACCAGCATCTTGAAATACGGCCCTACCAAAAGTACACCAGGAAGCATCTGGGTGGCAAGAATGATACCAATCAGAGTCGTTCTTCCCCTGAAGTTAAAGCGTGAGAATCCATAACCTGCTAGAGACCCGATAAATGTCGAGAGCGATGCTGTCCCAAGGGAAATTATGGTGCTGTTCATGAAGTAGCGCGGGAAACTGGTCCATATAATGATTTGATTGTAGCTCTCCAGAGTCGGCTGCTGAGGGAATAATGTGGGAGGAATCTTATACGCCTCCTTATCAGTTTTTATGGAGGTTGAAAACATCCATACGAATGGGATGAGGTTATAAAGGCATACGAACACCAGGATCAGGTAGGGAATCAATCTGTAAGGAGATCTCTTTTTCATTATGCTTTCCTTGCTATCATGCGGATGTAGGGGTAACTGATTATCAGCATGATTACTGCCATTACAACTGCCATCCCTGAGGCGTATTCAAAATTGAAATACTTAAAATAATGTTTATACACATATAGGGAGAGAATCTCGGAAGTATGACCTGGTCCTCCCAGAGTCATGTTATAAATCAAACCGAACCTTCGAAACTGCCAGATGGTATCCAGGGCAAGGGCAATGAGTATAACTCGCATCAGATTAGGAATGGTGATATAGATAAGTTCCTGCAAAGTTGTGGCACCATCAACTCGAGCCGCTTCATATTGCTCACGAGGTATAGCCTGCAGTCCTGCTAACAGAATAATCATTACAAAGGGATATCCCCGCCACACATCAGCGAAAATGATGCTGGGTAAAACCAGCTTTGGGCTCGCAAGCCACTCAATATAGCGAGTAGTCACGCCCGCGCTCATCAGTATGGCATTAATAATTCCCAAGGTAGGATTATACATAAAGCGCCAGATCAGCCCGCAAATGACATCGGGTACTGTCCATGGTAAAATAGCTATAAGCCTGAAAAATCGCTTTGCTTTGATTTCTGCATTGAGGGCTAATGCAACAATAAACCCAACCCCAAGATGGAGTAAAACCGTACTTATCACAAAGATAAACGTGACTTTTAGGGAATTCCAGAAGAGTTTGTCGTTCAGCAACTTTATGTAGTTTTCTAAAGTAAACTTTTTAACTTCGGACCAGATAGGAGCGAAGCTGTTCACCACAGCAGTAGCTACCGGAAAACCCAATACCAGCACCAACAAAAGAATGCAGGGCAGCACAAAGAGAAAGCCTTGAAACTGGTGGGAGAAGGGGCGAGCAAATATCCGAAAAGTCCGCAACCTACTCCTTGAAGGATTCATTATACATCCTCTCTCGAGGTGGGGGGATGAAAGATCATCCCCACCTCGAAATCAGGTTCTTATCAGAAGCTCGGGCACTTTTCGCCACTGGCGCGATAGACACTAAGGATTTCATTAATCTGGTCATGAGCATCTCCCAATGCCTGGCCGGGAGATTTCGCTCCGGTGAATGCTTCCTGAGCCGCTGTGTTTATTGCCTCAATAATCTGAGGCCATTCCTTGAGCTGTGGTACGAACTTGGCATGCTCCAATTCAGCCGCAATGATTTTTGCAAATTTGTCCCTCAACAGTTCGTCATATTCTCCCGAGACATCCTTGCGGGAGGAAAGAACACGGGCATCCTTGAACCACTTTTCCTCCATTCTTTTGCTTGTAACGAACTTGACAACCTCCCAGGCTTCCTCCGGGTGCTTTGTGTTGGGACTAATCATCCAGGCACTGAGCCAGGCCGTGGTCGTCAACTTCGGTCTAATACCTGCCTTTACCGGTACTGGAGCCGCTTCAAGCACTTCCAATGCTTTGAGATCGGGATTATTCGTATCGACAATGGGCGGTGTCCAGCCAGACCCGAGCAGCATGGCGATTTGTTCATTTGCCATCTGTGTACGTACCGTTCCAGGATCCTGGGCAGTGACCCCGGGCGGAATTACTTTATGAACCGTTACCATGTCATTGAAGAACTTCATGGCTTCAATGGCCTCAGGAGTGTTTAATGCAGAGCATTTGTTGTCCTCGCTCAGATAGGATCCGTCGTGGCTGAATAGAATCGGGGTAAACCGGAGTTCAAAACCTGGACTAATTGCACCGATTGTTCCAAAGCCCCACGTGTCGATCTTCCCATCGCCGTCACGATCCCGGGTCAGTTTTTTCGCGTATTCCAGAAACTCATCCCATGTCTTTGGGGGTTTTGCTGGATCAAGGCCCGCTTCTCTGTACAGGTTCTTATTGTAATAGAGAACCATGGACATGAAGTCGCCTGGTATTGCATAGTATCGTCCTTCCTTTTTCATCAGCTCTATGGTCTGAGCATACCATGCATCTGTGAATCCAGGCCCCTCGGCTTTTACGAATGGAGTCATGTCGTACAAATACCCTTTTTCCATAAAGGATTTGATGGAATAGGCATGCAGATGGAAAACGTCAGGGCCGACTCCTGCTTCGATCTCGGTTGTGTATTTGGTTTCTTTTTCTCCGTACGATATAGGGTCCAGTTTAATCTTGATGTTGGGATTTTCCTTCTCGAAGATCACAAATGCTTCCTTTAGCGCCTTTTCCCAGTGAGGCTCAGTAAGGTGCCAATCGGAGAATACTATCTCTACGACTTCTGGTTTTTTGCCACCTGGTAGCACTATGGTTGCTACGAGCAAAAATGATGTTAATAACAAAATGAAGATCATCCCTTTTCTAAGTTTTAAACTCATATCACCCTCCTTTAATTATATTTTTGTTAAGAGGCATTTAGAATGCCTCTTATAGTCATGGCAGCTCTCACAACTTGTTTATATTGTTCACAATCTTTCCTTGTGAGAATGCATATCGGATTTAAGAGTATTTTATATTACCATATTTTATTTGTCAAGAGAATTTTTTTTATAGCAAAAATTTCTGCCAGGAAGGTTCCACTGAAAAATGAAGAAAATGAGTAATTATGTAAATTGTACTCCGCCTACCAGGCTGTAACCGGTTCGAGCCTTCAGCTCTCAATCTTTCCCTCTTTTAGAACCTTCCACTCCCTGGAAATTACTGCCCAGAACCAATCATTTGCCTCAGGATTGTATCCCTGGACCTTTATCATTTCAGAGATGAAAAAAAACTTGACCTTCTGGGGAGGAATAACTAAATTATGTATTTACCACAGGGGGGTATGGTATTAACCTATCTTATAAAGAAACGGCTTGAGAGGCTTGCAGAAGAGAATAGAAAACTATAAAACCTTAATTCAAAGGCTATGCCTTTAAAAGACTTTTGGCTTGGGAACCACCACCTGCTTTGCAGGTGGTCTTTTACCAATAACTGAAATATACTTAAGGAGGGCCCCAATGGGACATGAAAAACACAAGCATGTAGTTTCGCCCGGTAAAGAAATATCGAATAACCACATGCATCACCAACATGAGGTCAGTCGGCAAGCAAAACACGATATGAAACATGATCATCAAAGTGGACACAATCATCATGAGCACCATGCACATATGGTTCAGGACTTCAAGAAGCGTTTCTGGGTCTCTCTTGTGATAACATTCCCTGTACTACTCCTCTCACCCCTCATTCAAGGACTCTTTGGAATAGAGGACATCATTGGATTTCCAGGGGATTCCTACGTTCTGTTTGCGGTGTCATCCATAATTTTCTTCTACGGGGCATTTCCCTTTTTGAATGGACTGTTCCAGGAGGTAGGCAAAGGACAGCCAGGAATGATGACTCTCATAAGTGTTGCAATATCTGCTGCATATTTCTATAGTAGTGCGGTTGTCTTCGGGTTGACAGGGAAGCTTTTTTTCTGGGAGCTCGTAACACTCATCGATATAATGTTGCTCGGTCACTGGATCGAGATGCGCTCAGTAATGGGAGCATCAAAGGCACTAGAAGAGCTGGTGAAACTCATACCTTCTGAAGCGCATAAAATTATGCCGGATGGAAGTACAAAGAATGTTCCTATAAGTGAAATTACAAAGGGATACAGAGTTCTTATCAAACCAGGTGAAAAGGTGCCTACAGATGGCGAGGTGGTAGAAGGAGAGTCATCGATAAATGAGGCGATGATCACTGGAGAATCAGCCCCTGTGCCGAAGCACGTTGGTTCTAAGGTTATAGGGGGATCTATCAATGTGGAGGGCTCAATCACTATTGAGGTACAAAAGGTAGGAAAGGAATCATTCATCTCGCAGATGATAGAGCTCGTGAGAAAGGCACAGGAAAGCAAATCGAAAACCCAGGATCTGGCAAACAAGGCTGCTCTATGGCTTACCATTATCTCCCTAAGCATTGGGACATTAACCTTTGTTATCTGGTACCTCATTTTGGGGAAGGAGTTTGTTTTTGCACTTGAACGGACGATTACAGTCATGGTCATTACCTGTCCCCATGCCCTTGGTCTCGCGATTCCGCTTGTTGTTGCAGTTTCAACATCACTTTCTGCAAAGAACGGGCTGCTCATACGAAACAGAGCATCCTTTGAAAGAGGAAGAAAGATTGGAGCCATTATCTTCGACAAGACCGGTACTCTGACTGAGGGGAGATTTGGTATGACCGATGTATTGCTCTTCGATAACAGCATCGGCAACGAGGAGCTGCTCAGATATGCAGCCTCTGTTGAGTCACACTCTGAACACCCAATCGCACAAGGGGTTGTTGCCTCTGTCGAAAGCATGCTTCCTGTTGAAGGATTCAGATCGATACCGGGAAAGGGTGCGGAAGGCAGAGTAAACGGAAAAGAGGTGAAGGTCGTGAGCCGGGGCTATCTGCGAGAAAATGCTATTGACGTACAGGATGACAGAATCGATACCTTATCAGCCCAGGGAAAAACAGTAATCTACATTCTTATAGATGGGAAAGTTAGAGGAGCAATTGCGCTTGCGGATATAATAAGGCTGGAATCAAAGGATGCAGTAGCGCGACTTAAGGCTATGGGAATACGGAGCATGATGCTTACAGGCGATAATAGGAAGGTTGCGCAATGGGTATCTCAGGAGATTGGACTAGATGAATACTTTGCAGAAGTGCTCCCCCATGAAAAATCGGCAAAGGTAAAAGAGATACAATCCAGGGGAATTATAGTGGCCATGACTGGGGATGGTGTGAACGATGCACCTGCCCTTGCTCAGGCTGATGTTGGGATTGCAATAGGTGCAGGAACTGATGTTGCAGCGGAAACAGCTGACATAGTTCTTGTGAGAAGCAACCCACTGGACGTGTCTGCAATACTTAAGTTATCGCGGGCAACCTACAGGAAGATGGTTCAGAATCTTATCTGGGCTACAGGTTACAACATTATTGCCATACCGCTCGCAGCAGGGGTGCTCTACAGTGCAGGAATTGTTCTTGGGCCCGCTCTTGGTGCCGTATTGATGTCAATCAGTACGGTTATTGTTGCAATTAATGCTCGCTTTTTAAAGGTTGAAAAGTGACATGAGCACTGAAATGTAACGAGGTGCCTGTACTGTTCAGGAATAATTTTAAAGGAGGATAAAACCATGAAAAGAAAGAATATATATCTCATTATCGCCTTCGTGCTTGCGGGAGTTTTTCTCACCCTCTTTGGGATAGCTTTGCATCCTGAGAGCAGCCAGGCCGATATACCAAGTCCCGTACAGATAGTCGTCATAAAGGACGAAGGCGGTTTCACAAATGCGGTGAGTACCATCGCCAAATTTCTGACGCCAACAGTTGTACATATTGATGTGACAGGAACGGTTATACGGAGCTCATACGATTTCAGAGACTTTTTCAGACCTCCTCAAAAGAGGGAATATGAAGTGCCAGTGAGAGCGCTGGGCAGTGGGGTAATCATCGGTGAGGACGGGCACATCATTACGAACAATCACGTGGTCCAAAATGCCGACACAATTGAGGTAGAGCTCTACGATGGATCAAGGAAAACGGCAAAGCTGGTTGGAAGAGATCCCTCAACGGATCTTGCTGTTATAAGAATTGAGCCGACCCCGAATATGAAATATGCAAAGCTTGGGAACTCCGATGACATACAGGTGGGTGAATGGGTCATTGCAATAGGCTCTCCACGAGGACTTGACTGGACGGTAACCGCTGGAATCGTAAGTGCGAAAAACAGAAGGAATATCGGTGTACTTGGACCAACGGGTTATGAAGACTTCATTCAGACAGATGCGTCAATTAATCCCGGAAACAGTGGTGGTCCGCTCATCAATCTTAAGGGAGAAGTAATAGGAATAAACTCCCTTATCGTATCAGCCTCACGGGGATCAGAGGGTCTTGGGTTTGCAATACCATCTAACATGGTTAAGGCAATCTCTGAGTCACTCATTAAATATGGAAAGGTTGTACGGGGGTACATGGGTGTGAATATTCAAGATATTACACCGGATATGGTAAAGAGCCTCAAGCTTGAGGAGAATTTTAAGGGTGTAATCGTCGCCAATGTAGTACTGGAAGGTCCTGCAAAGAGAGCAGGTTTGCAACAGGGGGACATATTGATCCGTTTTGACGGAGAACTGATTGAAAGCAGCGCTCAGCTTCGTAATAGAGTCGCTTCAACCAGTCCTGGTAAACAGGTAAAGGCAGAGGTATTGAGAGACAAAAAGAAGCTGGATATCACCATCAGGATTGGGGACCTGGAGAAGGCTCAAAAACAGGCAAGAGAATTAAAAGCTGCAAATCCTCTTGGATTGTCTGTTGAAAAAGTCAGCCAAGAGATTGCTAAAAGCATTGGACTTAGTAAAGCTACAGGCGTTATTGCAACCGATGTGGAGCAGGGGAGTGCATCAGAGAAAGCAGGGCTGGATAAGGTAGATATCATATTTCGTGTTGGAAAAGGAACAGGCGAAACCTTTTGATAGTAGCTGTTGTTTTTACTCTTATATATTAAAAGGAGATAGTATCATGAAAAAGACGGTTGATAAGGGAGCAATAAAACAGTCACAGCAAATATATTCTGAAAAATGCGGGCCACATCCTATTAATAAATCCGCGCTCAGGAGATTGAAGATCATCGAAGGGCAGGTCAGGGGCATACAGAAGATGGTTGAGGAGGAAAAGTACTGTGTAGATATAGTAAATCAGATATCAGCAGCCCGGTCTGCCCTCAACAATGTTGCCAAGCTGATTTTAAGACGACATATAGACAGATGTGTGGCCGATGCAATTAAAAATAACGGCCAAAGCAGTAAAGAGGTGATCGATGAGCTTATGGCAATCTTTTCGAAAGAGGAAGTATAGCATGGGGAATTATTAATCGGATTAACTATTAATTGACCGTCCTGTCATTTTTTTAAAACGTTAGCAGGTAGAATATATTGAACCAGCAGGTTCTAATACATAATTTATAATTTTTATAGCTCCCTCTCATAGTTCGGATTTTATTAATATCAATGAATTAGTAGTATTCATAAGATTCGTTTAGAAGACTGCAAATATTCAATGTCGATATTATAGATTATGTTTAATACTCTCGTATTCTTCCTTTGTAATCTCACCGCTGGCGTATCTCTTTTGTGCTATTTCCAGAGGTGTTTCATGCGAAAATTGTCCAGTTCTTCCTGCATTCTTCTGAAAACGCACAATAAGATATACGACAACACCGCTTAAAATGAGTATTATAAACCACATGACGATCCTCCCGTATGAAAAAAGCATCATTCTACTTCCGAAAAGGCCACCCATCATCCCAGGGCCCATCATCCCCCATTTATAAGGAGCGTTCCGGTCCTTCATTAATCCGTCCATCATTCCCTGATCCATCATGCCATACATCATCCCTGATGTGACAGATAAAGATTTACAGTGTTCAGCTTCATTGCTACGATCTGCAAATACAGGAACAGCTGACAAAAGCAGTGTGGAAGCGACCATCAGCGAGAGAAAAAGCAACAGCTTGTTCACGATATTTATGTTTCCGAAGGTTATTCTTTTCATAAGCGAGCTCCTTTATAAGATAGGTTAATACAATACCCCCCTGTGGTATATACATAATTTAGTTATTCCTCCCCAGAAGGTCAAGTTTTTTTTTCATCTCTGAAATGATAAAGGTTAAGGGATACAATCCTGAGGCAAATGATTGGTTCTGGGCAGTGATTTCCAGGGAGTGGAAGATTCTAAAAGAGGGAAAGATTGAGAGCTGAAGGCTCGAACCGGTTACAGCCTGGTAGG
>Ga0114925_10000725_pt1 | contig 15349 bp, 14 predicted proteins | sample SumtaG_2_FD_87287 | JGI IMG/M metagenome (GOLD analysis project Ga0114925, IMG submission 87287) | Deep subsurface microbial communities from Indian Ocean to uncover new lineages of life (NeLLi) - Sumatra_00607 metaG | ecosystem: Environmental > Aquatic > Marine > Oceanic > Sediment | place... | reverse complement strand
GTTTTTTTTTTTAATCTTAATTTTTTTAATTTTAATATTTTTTCTACTTTAGTTCCTCTCTTGCTATAACCAGGTTTTGTATCTCCGAAGTCCCACCCCCGATCTGGAAGAATTTAGCATCTCTCATATATCTTTCAACTGAATAATCATCTGTATATCCATTTCCCCCATGAATCTGGACTGCTTCTGAAGCGATTTCTACAGCAGTTTTACTAGCAAAAGCTTTAGACATTGAAGCTTCTTTTGTAACATTCACATTTAATTCATGTAATTTTGCAGTACTATATGCTAATAGTCGAGAAGCTCTTAATTTTGTGGCCATTTCTGCAATTTTCAATTTAATTATCTGAAAACTCGAGATAGGTTTATTGAATTGTATTCTACTTTTAGCATATCGCTTAGAATCCTCTAAAGCAGCTAAAGAGATTCCATTACATTCAGAACTTAAAGTAATTCTCTCAACATTAAAAGTTGACATCAAACATTGAAAACCTTCACCTTCTTTACCAATCAGATTTTCTTTAGGAATTTCTACATTTTCTAAATTAAGAGTCCCATTATACACTCCGTTTATACCCATTAATCCATAAGGATTTTCTATCGTCAAACCTGGAGAATCTTTTTCAACCATAAATACACTCATTCCATTTCTTGGATCCACCTTTTGGTTGGAAATACTCCAAATAAAATAATAATCTGCTATTCCTGCATTCGTAATAAACCTTTTTGAACCATTTAAAACATAATTATCCCCTTTTTTTTCTGCGAGAGTTTTTATCCCGGCTACATTTGAACCCGCCTCCTTTTCTGTAACGCATATACTGCTTAATTTTTCTCCAGTCGCCATTTTCTTTAAGAAGTTCTCATTCTGATTTTCGTTACCATAATTGGTTAAGAGATAACTCATTAAGATACAAGGTGTTCGAGTCACAGAAAGCGCAACATTGACTCTTGATATTTCTTCAGTTATCATACAATGAGCAACCATTCCTTGCTCTATTCCATTATACTCTTTAGGAATAAGAGGACCTATAAACCCTTTCTTGCCAAGATTTTTAATTAAAGATAGAGGTAATTCTTTTTTCTTATTAATTTCGTTTTTTATGGGTTCTAATTCATTTAATAGAAACTCTCTTACTTCTTTTTGTAATGCGTAATGGTTCTCTGAAAAAAATAATTCATTCATCTGGTTAACCTTGATTTTTAGTATTATTTTAAGTATAACTTAGATCTTATTTAATTTTAAGATATATTAATAAATAAATTGGAATTATTATAAGCAAATTACCAATTGAGTATTACATTGAAAGCATATTGGATTTAAAAATTGCGTGTTAATAATGAATAAAGTTGCTATAATTGGAGTAGGACATACTAAATTTGGAAGATTAAAAGATAAAGATTTATTGGATTTACTATGCGATGCTTCATTAGAAGCGATAGAGGATTCAAACACAAGTGATAAAGACTTTGATTCTGTTTATGTGGGTGCTATGTGTCCTGGAGAGTTTAATCATATGACCGGTGTTGCGAGCGCATTAGTAGACAGAATAAGTTTAATACCTGCCGCCGCTGATCATATAAAAAATGGACCTGCTAGTGGAGGTTCTGCAGTAAAAGCGGGTTTCCAAGCAATAGCCTCGGGAATGGATGATTTAGTGTTAGTTGTGGGTGGAGAAAAAATGACCCATATTACAACTCCTGGGTATGTAACATCGACCGTAGCGACTGTAACGCATCATGAAGCAGAAAGACCGCATGGGATCTCCTTACCGGGCTATGCTGGATTGTTGACCCGAGTGTATTTAGAAAAATATAATGCTGAACTCGATTGGCTTTCTGACATTGCGATAAAGAACCATAGGAATGCTTCATTTAATCCTATTGCTCATTTCCAAAGAACGATTCAAGATTTTATGGAAAGTGCCATTAATAAGGGAAGGGGGAATTGGGATAATATTTACGATTATCTGAACGATGATAAAACAAATCCTGTAATAGCTGATCCATTAAGATTATTTCATATTTGTCCTATTTCTGACGGAGCAGTAGCTCTCGTCCTATGTAATGCGCAAGTTGCAAAAAAGTATTGTGATACACCCGTGTTAATCTCTGGTATTGGACAAGCAACTGATAGACATATCGTTTATGAAAGAGAAGATATTACTATTTTAAATGCATTAAAAACCTCTTCAGAACAAGCTTATAAATTGGCAAAAAAGACTCCCTCTGATATTGATGTAGCTGAACTTCACGACGCTTTTGAGATTCTCGAAGCTGTTGAAAGCGAAGATATTGGATTTTTTAAGAAGGGAGAAGGCGCAAAGGCAGCACATGAGGGTCTAACAGAAATAGATGGTAAAATCCCAATTAACCCTTCTGGAGGATTAAAGGCACGGGGTCATCCGCTAGGTGCAACGGGAGTCGCACAAGTGGCAGAATTAGTCTGGCAAATAAGAGGTGAGGCTGGCAAAAGACAAGTTCAAGATGCTAATACGGGCATAACTTGTAATTTTGGAGGATTTGGAAATAATATTGTATCAATTTTAGTAGAGAGGATGTAATCTTATGGATAAGGAAGATAAAGTTGAATGGATAAAATGTAAGAATTGTGGATATTTACAGCATTCCAGCCATAGAAGATGTTTAAACTGTAAAAATCAGTCTTTCAAGACAATTTTAGCGCAAGGTCATTGTACACTATTAACATACACAATTTTAAACGCACCACCAATGGAATTTAGAGATCGTAAATCTTATGCGCTTGGAGTTGTTAAATTTGATAACGGAATAAGGGCTTTAGGTCAAATTACAACTCAAGAAGAATTAAAAATTGGAATGAAATTAGACACAACTCATATTAAGATCTGTGATAATCTAGATGGTCGCGAAGTTTTTGCTAATGTATTTAAACCAATTGAATGAATCATAAAGAAGGTGAATTTTGTGTTTTCAAATGAAGAAATAAATAATATTCTAAAAGAGAAGAAAGACTGGGAAGAGAGAAATTTAATAAACTTTGATCAAAACTTAGAAACTCCTTCTGGTATATCTATAAAACTAGTTTATGGCCCAGATGATATAAAAGATTTAGATTATTTAGAAAATCTTGGATTTCCAGGAGGAGAACCTTTTACTCGAGGCGTTTATCCTACAATGTATAGAGGAAGACTATGGACAATGAGACAATATGCAGGATTTGGCGATCCAAAACAAACAAATGAGAGGTTTAAATATTTAATATCACAAGGTCAAAAAGGACTTTCTATAGCCTTTGATTTACCAACCCAGATGGGTTATTGTTCAGACAGCTCATTATGTATCGGTGAAGTAGGGCGGGTTGGAGTTACAATTAATTCACTAAAGGATTTTGAGCTCGTCTTTGATGGTATTCCGTTAGATAAAGTTTCTACGAGTATGACTATAAATGCACCTGCCGCTATTATCTTAGCAATGTATATAGCAGTTGGCGAGAAGCAAGGCATTTCTCCTGACCAGTTAACAGGTACAGTACAAAATGATATTTTAAAAGAATATGTAGCAAGAGGAGCATATATATATCCTCCAGATTCTGCTTTACGTTTGACGGCCGATATTATTGAATATTGTTCAAAAAACTTACCTCGATTTAATTCTATTAGTATAAGTGGATATCATATGCGCGAAGCAGGTTGTAATGCTATTCAAGAAATTGCTTTTACTTTAGCAGATGGGTTTACATATATAGAAGAAGTGCTCAAACGTGGTATTGATATTGACAATTTTGCTCCAAGATTATCATTCTTTTTTTCTATTGAGAGTAACTTTTTTGAAGAAATTGCTAAATTACGTGCCGCAAGAAGACTTTGGGCAAAAATTTTGAAAGAACGCTTTAAAATAAAAAATCATAATTCTTTACGATTAAGATTCCATTCTCAAACTGCAGGAGTATCATTAATTGCCCAGGAACCCAGAACAAACATAATCAGGGTTACCATTCAAGCACTTGCCGCAATTCTCGGAGGTACACAATCCCTTCACACTTGTGGGTTTGATGAAGCATTATGTATACCAACTGAAGAATCTGCTAGATTATCTTTAAGAACACAGCAAATTTTAGCACATGAAACTGGAGTCACTGATGTAGTCGATCCATTAGGGGGATCTTACTATGTAGAGTCCCTAACTTCAAAAATAGAAGAAGAAGCTTTAAAATATATTAAAATTATAGATGAAATGGGTGGAATGCTAGGGGCTATTGAAAAGAATTATATTCAAAAAGAAATTGAAGAAAATGCTTATAATATTCAAAAAAAAATCGATGATGGAACATATAAGAAGGTAGGATTGAATATCTATAAGATGGACGGTGTTTTAGAAGTACCTACCTTCAAAATTGATGAGGGCGCCGAAAACAGAGCAATCGAATCCTTAAGCGAGTTAAATAAAATTCGAAACGAAGGTGTCCTTAAAGAGAAATTAAAGGAGTTAAAGAAAATTGCAGAGTCCTCAGAGAATATTATGCCAATAATGGTGGAAGTGGTCAAAAATTATGCAACAATTCAAGAAATATGTGATGTATTAAGAGAAGTTTTCGGTGAATGTCAATATTCTCAAACAATATAAAAGAATAAAAGAAGAAGTACTTATAATTGCATATTTCGAACGAAATTTATATTTTTTCTAATATAGTAGCAACTCCTTGCCCGCCTCCGATGCATGCTGTTGCAAGACCATACTGCCCCCCTCCATTTTGTAGAATTCGCGCAAGAGTTCCAACTAATCGGACTCCGGTCATCCCTAATGGGTGACCAAGGGCAATTGCGCCTCCCTTTACATTTATCTCTTCATGCTCAATCCCTAGCATTTTTTTTGTATATAATGGCACAATAGCAAATGCTTCATTAATCTCCCAAAAATCAATATCTTTTGCTTCAAGTCCTGCTTGTGCTAAGGCTTTTTTACTCGCTGGAACAGGACCTTGACCCATTACTCCGGGATTTACACCCACCCATGAAATTGCTTTTATTTTTGCTAATGGTTTGATATTCAATTGTTCCGCTCGAATTTGAGACATAAGTATACAACAACCAGCGCCCGCATTAAGAGGGGAACTATTACCCGCGGTTATTTGGGGCTCTTTTTGTATTCCTTGAGAAAACACTCTTAATTTTTTCATTGTTTCCATAGTTGAACCCCCTCGAATGGACTGGTCATAATTAATTACCGATTTTGTACCATCAGGAAGATTTCCTTCAATTGGAAGAATTTCTCCATCAAAAAAACCCTCTTCACGAGCTTTAATCGCTCTCTCATGTGAAGTGATACTCCACATATCCATATCTTCCCTTGAAATATCCGGATTTTGTTCCCATAATTGCTGAGCGGTTTGGATCATTGTGAAACCTGTTTTTAAATCATATTTTGCTTGGTCGGGATACAAATTTTCATCCTCTAATTCCCTCTTTTTTCGAGTTAAATCGGTTCCGCGAGGTATTCTTGTCATATGTTCCATTCCAGCAGCTATGACAATATCAGAATTACCGGTCATAATTTCCATCGCACCTATATGAACACTTGTCATACTACTCCCGCATTGCCGATCCACAGCCATAGCCGCAACTGTCTCGGGAAGACAAGCTAAAAATACAGCATGTCGCCCGCCGTATGGGAAATTTTCCTTGACCTGGTTCGCACATCCTACTATAAGTTCATCAATTTCATTCGGATCAAATTTAGCTCGAGCGATAACTTCCTTGAGAACGAGTGCTAGTAAATGATCCGCTGGGATATTATGAAGTACATCTCGCTCTGGTTGATTAGGTCGACTCCTAGATATTGGTGTTCGTAAATAATCTACCAATACTACATCTCTAACTTCTGGCATTTTTATATTACTTTCCAATAAATTTTGGATCTTTTTTTTCAATTAATGCGGATACCCCAATTTTATAATCTTCAGATTCAGCGGATTTTATCTGCATTTGTCGCTCATTTTCTAGATGTTCTTCTAAAGGAGTACTGAGGGCGTCAAAAAATAACTTCTTAGTTCTTGCATATGCTAATATTGGCCCTTTGGTAAATCTTTGAGCCCATTTAAAAGAAATTTCTTCTAACTTTTCATCTGGTACAATTTCGTTGATAAATCCAAGTTTTTTCATTTCTTCTGCGGGATAAGTATCTCCAAAAAAAGACATTTGAACTGCCTGTTGCCATGTGAGCTGACGGCTGAGTAAAATAGTTCCGGCAAATCCAGGAATTAAGGCAAGTTTACAAAAAGACTGTTTGAATCTTGCTTTCTCAGATGCTACTATGAAATCACAAGAAAGAGCAAGGTTCATTCCTGCTCCAACAGCCCATCCATTCACCGCAGCAATGACTGGCTTTGGATAAAGACGCAAAATCCTAGCAATTTTATAAAGATCTTGAGTTAAATCATCCATCAATTGACCTGATGTACCATTTTCAGTACTTTCTTTAAATTTTTTTATATCTCCACCTGCGGAAAAAGCATTACCAGAACCCGTGATTATTAAACATCTTATATCATTATTGTTACGTAGAGATTCTAAAGTTTCTAATAATTCCTTGGCAGTGTCTTTGTTTAATGGATTAAGATTTTTAGGATCAATAAGTTTTATTATAGCGATATCATCTTTAATTTCTAATTCAATTTTTTTTTCCATAAGTTTATTTACCCCACATTCTAATCATTTCTCTTGTAATAAGGAACCTCATGATTTCAGAAGTTCCCGCCGATATTTGTCCTATTTTTGCGTCTCGATAAAATCGTTCTAATGGATACTCTTCAGAATATCCGAGACCACCAATAATTTGAATAGCCTCTTGAGATATTCTTACTGTTGCATCAGCTAATCTAGCTTTAATTGCCGCTACAGATGCTCTACAATAATGTCCTTTATCAAGCATATTAGCAATTTGTGCCATTGCTATCCTATTTAGTTCGATGTCCATAAACATTTCACTAAGTTTGAATGAAATTCCTTCGAAGGAGTAAAGGGTCTTTCCAAATTGTTCACGTTTATGAGCATATTTATAGGCTATTTCAAATGCGCTTCTTGCAAGACCGATATATTGAGATGCTGTAAATGTTCGTTCACCATCCAAGCCAAACATCAAAACTTCGATTCCCTCATTTTCTTTATGAAGTATATTTTCAACGGGTACCTTGCAGTTATTGAATCGGAGAAGCGAATTAGGCATACCTCTTCGTCCCATATGCTTATAATCCTTGACTACTTCAAAACCAGGAGTATCTGTTTCAAAAATAAAAGCTGTAATACCCTTATGCGGTCTTACCTGATCGTTCGTCTTCGTATATAAACAAATATAATCAGCCACACTGCCATTTGTTATAAAGCATTTTTCTCCATTAAGTATATAATAATCCCCTTTTTTCTCAGCTTTTAATCTCATACCACCTATAGCATCGGATCCGCCTGTAGGCTCGGTTATGCCTATTGCACCTAATTTTGTACCATCAGAGATTCCAGAGAGATATTTCTTTTTTTGTTCTGGAGTTCCGAATTCAATTACTGGACCTGCAAATAAACATGAAGAGGCACCAAAAATTCCCGCTAAAGCGTAGTTAAAAGCTGTTAACTCTTCACCTAAAATAGTTCGATATAATATACCTTTCCCTAACCCCCCAACTTCTTCTGGAACGATTATATTCAAATATGGCTTCATTTTACGCAAGGTTTCAACAGCTAATTTTTTATCTCTATCCCTGTCAATTTTCTCAGACACAGGTTCGACATTTTCTTTACACCATTTTCGTAACTCCATTCGAAAATCGTTTTCTTCTTTCGTATAATAATGCAATCTATCGGGCATACATGAAAAACCATATTCAAAATCTAAATCTTTAAAATGTACATGTCCTTCCATTTATATCACATCAAAATTATTATGAATTTTATATTATATATTTAATTTTTAATTGATATTTAACTGTACTCTATTATCTCATTTTCATTCTCTTGGTAAATTTTGAAATTTTTGGTAATAGGGGGATGAAATCTAAGGGATTTGCAAAAACAGGAACTTTTCTTTCCGTCAATTTTTTAAAAGCTCTCACTCTATCCTCTGGATAATTCACCTGTTGTATGATAGGAATAAGAGGTTTATTATGTTTATGTCCTAAACAGAAATTATTAATCATATTATCTTCGAAACTCAAATCCTTTTTTAAATGGAATTTGACTGAAAAATAGAAGCTTGGCATATCTAATATCAAAGCGTCAATTTTCTTGTCAGATAATGCTAAATCCATAATATCATGCATAGTTTGACTTCTATATATTTGAGCAGCTACATCCAAAGGATTATTGGCACTCGTTCCAACGATAAAAATTTTACTGTTGATTTTATCTTGAATTTCTTGACTGAATTGAGGGACTTTTATACCCACCTCCTCTAAAATATCCACTAGAATAACGCCATATCCTCCACTAATGCTAAAAACTGCAACATTATCAATTTCAAAAAGCCCATAATATGAAATTAGTTGGCCAGTATAAATCAGTTGCTCTAATGAGTCCACTTCAATTAGATTATATTGTTTAAATATAGTCTTCCAAATTTTATTTTCCCCTGTAATTGACGCAGTATGTGTTTTTGCTGCAATAGATCCAGTTTTAGTTCTACCACCTTTTAAGACTACTATAGGTTTCTTATTTAGGGAAAAAACCTTCATTAAATCCTTTCCTCTATCTTCATTAATTCCCTCAACATAACATAGAATAATTTTAATTTCGGGATCATTGATTTGATGGTATAAAATATCTACAAAATCAAGATCGGTTCCATTTCCAAATGAGAAAACCTTTGAAAAGTATAAACCTAATTCAGCCGCCATATATATCGCAATATTACAGACTCCTCCAGATTGAGTAATTAATCCAATATTACCCGCAATATTCGGAAATCTTCGCCAAGCAATACCCAATTTAGGAAAAAATAAACCCATTCCATTTGGCCCTAATAAGCGTACCTTATTTTGAGCATGAGACAATAACTCTTTTTCCAACTGGATGCCTTCTTTTGTCCCAGCATCTGAAAATCCAGCTGTGAAGATACTAGCCAATTTGACTCCCTTTTCTACGCAATCATCAATGACATTAATGATTTGAGACGAAGGTACAGAAATAAATACAAAATCAACATCTCCAGGTATATCTCTTAACGACGGATAAATCTTTGAATTATCAAAATCTGGGATTTCTTTAATAGTAGGGTGAACAATATAGATATCACCTTTAAAATGTTCAGCATGATTTCGTAAAAAGAAAAAATTACGTCTCTTAGAGGAACCAATAACTGCCATAGATTTTATATTATCAATAAAAGTAATATCTTTTACATTTAATCCGATGATATCTTGCGATGTCATTAAAAACTTAAATTATTAAAAACTTAAAACTTTTGATATTAATTAATGTCAGAAAATCAAGATAAAATTAAAAAGAGATCTGAACGAATTTTAAAATTATTTAATGCAATTAAGGGGAAAAATATAGCAGACTTTCCTGGGCCTATTCCACCATTTTCAAAATGGCTAAATGGAAAAATAATTGATGTTAATCATGGTGAAATAGAGATGGAATTTAAAATACGTCCAGAATGGGCAAACCCTACTGGTTTGTTACATGGCGGAATGCAGGGTGCCTTGATTGATGATACTATTGGAATGACTACCGCAACACTAGGATATGAGGGTTTTTTGATTTCAATAGATTCTCAATTAAACTATTTGGGTAAAGCAAAAGTTGGAGATATAATAAGAACAAAAACAAAATTGATTAGGGAAGGTAGAAATATTGTGAACATTTACTGTAAAATTGTAGATATTAATGGAAATTTAATTGCTACTGGGAATTCTAACTTATTAAAAACCCAATATACACCAGATTATATTAAAGAAATAGATAGGATAGCCAATTATAATCACGGTGAGTAATAATATTATTTCAGTTAGCCTTTATAATCTTTTAATAGGTCAGAGTATTTTTGTAAATGTTTTTTTCTATTTTTCTCGCTTAATCCATTAATGTATTTCTGATTCACTCTATAGTCAGCATATCTTCCTTTTAGAGGTTCCTTTAAATGTTCCTCAGGAATTTTTTCTAAACCAAAATATAACATTAATAGAAGATAAACAATTGGAACTATATATAATAAAGATATGGCGTAAAAGATTCGATAGGTCATAATTATCTGAAATATTTGTATAAGAACTACACTTATAATAACTGCAATATTTGCTAATTTACAAAAAATGGTTTGACGATAGCGAGCGTTCCAATGCAAACCATGATATCCATCTGTTTTACTACACCAAATATTTATAAAACGAGCGTATCTATCCTTTTTAAAGGGATTCTTACCCCACATAATCCCATCCCCGCAGGCAATGGTGTCCATCATAAAATGACCCATATATATTCCAATAATAGGTATAATGAAATAAGTTGGATAAAAATTAAAAATCAAGCTAATTATAAATAGGAATATAAAGGGGGTATAGGTAAGAGGATAATGGGACCAAGAAAAGAAGTGGTGCTGGAACTCATCGTCAAGATTTTCAATTCCTCCCGCTTTTCTAGCCCCATAAAAAATATCTAGATCTGGAACAATAGAGAAAAATATGATTAGACCAACCGCAATATCGTCCATTATTAATGAACCAGTCCATATAATATAGATTATATAATATACCAAAAATCCAATGGAGCTATGTTGATCAAATCTACTCATTTTTTTATCTCATCCAATTATACTATGTTCCAAAAAGAAATATCATTATATTTAGAAACATGCCAGTTAGATGGCGTACTATTATTAATAAAGAAGCTCTAAGCATAAATTTATCCTGATTTATTTTACTATGAACTACGAAAAACGCAACTGATAATGCATATACAGTAAGGAGAATATCGTTTAGAGCGAAGTATATATACCAATCGAGATGTCCTTCAATTGTAAAAAAGGGATCATAAAAGATATCATCTAAGCACAATGTATAAAAAATAGTACTAACAATAATTTGAAGAATAAATGCTACGCACATTAGAAATGCGCCTGTTAAAAGATAATTTTTATAAATTTCACGATTTTTATAAGCAAAGATGATAAATAATATCCCAAAACTAACTAACCAAATGATAGAATAAAATATCCAAGTAAATAATTGATAACCTTTATAAAACTGATATTCCCCAGGCGTAACATTATAAAAAGTTAAAAGAGGCAGAAAATTAAGAATTAAACCAGTTATTAGATAAAAATATCCTGCTATTATTACTAAGTTAGCATTTTTCACATTATCAGGTTGATTCTTACCCGATTTTACTAAGTATAGACTCATAATTACTCGTACGAAAGCATTAAAGAACAATGTTATTAAATAGGGGACTGTAACTATATAAAAGAATATAAGAGCCATTTAAATTCGCAACAAATGATTATTTATTCAATAATTATAAAGAATAAAAGATGTTTACTATTTTAGTATTTATATCTTTTTAAACCTAGAAAGAATAATAAAATAAAACAGAATATAATTTGGGGATATTATATGTCGATTGATGAAAATAATGCTTATAGAATAACTGAGAGACTTGCTTTTCCTCGCCTAGTTGGGTCAGAAGGTGAATTAAAAGCCAGAGAAGTAGTCGTAGATGAGTTTAAAAAGGCTGGATATGAAGATGTAATCCGAGAAAAATTTAAGACGTCCATGTATAACTGGATAATGGCCCGATACTTGTTCATCCCATTAGGAGCATTCTTAATTTTATTAGCGCTATCTCTATATGTTAGCCCGTTTCTTACTTTAGGTTTAATTGCCGTATTATTAATAATTGCTGCAAAAGCTCTTGGAATGGTAAATTCAAGCGAAATAACACTCTCTAAAAATGAAAAAAACAATTTTGAAACTGAAAATTTTTACGTGAAACTCAAAAGTAAGAATTCTAAGGCAACAGTTGTCTTTCTGGGGCACTGGGATTCTAAGTCTCAAACATTTCCCGCATCAATTAGGGTGGCCGTTATCGTGATTTCTGCTTTTGGAGCGTTATTAATGTTGTTAGTTTTTCTTATCATTAGTATCGTTAAGATCTTCTTTCCATTTGATAATCTTCTTCTTCTTTTGAATAACATTCTGTTATATATGTGTATTTTTGTTGCAATCGTTGGTTTTCTTAATTATTTTAACAAGACAGGAAATGTATCGCCGGGAGCGATTGATAACGCAGCGAGCGTGGGCACGGTTATTGAACTTGCGCGATACTTTAAGGAGAATCCCGTTGATAATATTGATTTTGTTTTCTTAACTCCTAGTTCGGAAGAATTGAATTTAGGTGGTGCTAAACATTTTATTCAAGCACATAAGAGCGAATTTAACCCAAAATCGAGTTATTTCATTAACTTTGACTGTATTGGGGGCACAGGGTTAATAAGGTTAATAACTGCTTACGGCATTCCCCGCAAATCTTCCTCTAAGAAGTTGAACAATCTCTTGGTCGCAAGCTCAAAAGAGTTGAACATTGAAACTAAAGTGGTTTACCTCCCTACTGGGGCTTGGAGTGATTTTATGCCAATCATACAAGAGGGATTTGAAGCGTGTTGGCTTGCATCTCAAGGTGCCTTAAAGCATGTCCATACCACTAAAGATAACATGTCTATTGTTACGAAAGAAGGGCTTAAGAATGGTCTTTTATTAAGCGTGGAAGTTGTAAACAAATTAAATAAGGAATTCTCCTAAAAATTTTTTTAACCCTTATTCTACTCATTCTTATGTTGTAGATATAGAATTAACTTTTAGATGGATTCAAGCATATTTAAAATCATAGTCTAAATCTACAAAACTTAAATTTTTTATATAAATCTACTTTATTTAGCTAAATTAATTTGAAAAAAATATAATTGAAAATCATGTTAACTCCAGAACAAATTAAGGAAGTTCTAAAAGATAACTGCACTAATCTTAGGTTTCATGCGAGAGGTGGACAAGGCGGAGTTACTGCGTCTAATTTATGTGTTGAATCCTTCTATGGATACGGGGTATGTCAGCCAAGGTTTGGAGCTGAAAGAATGGGATCACCCACAGAAAGTTATGTTAGATTATCCGCAAACGAGGAATTAGTTAGGTCCAACGAACAAGTTTACGGCCCTCACGTAGTTTCAGTATTAGATCCAACTCTCCTTGGTGAAATTGATGTGACCGCTGGTTTGGCTAAGGGAGGGTGGTTAATTGTAAATACGACAATGAATCAACAAGATATACAAGGAATTGTTAATAGAACAGATATAAATATAGCCACTATTGATGCAACAAGCATTGCTATGGAAGTTTTAGGCCGAAATATAACAAATACCATAATACTTGGGGCGTTAATTAGAGTTGCTCCGATTTTTACAGTAGACGCTCTTGCTGACGCAATTATGAGACGCTTCAAGGGTGAAATTGCCGCAAAAAATATCGCAGCTATTAAGCAAGCGATAGAAGAAACATGCGTTTACGAGGTTGGTGTCGAGCTTGATTTTACTATAAACACAAAGATTCCTTGGCAACAAGTTTTTCTTGGCTTACCAGGATATAAAGAACTAGACAAGGCAGGTGTATGGTACTGCGACGAGGATGTTATAGAGATGGGAAGTAATCAAGTAAATACTGGTTCTTGGGGAGAATGGGTGATGATCTGGGATGAAGAAAAATGTACTGATTGCGCTCAATGTTGGTATATATGTCCCGACTTTACAATTATTAGAGAAAAAGGCGATGATGGGCTTTGGCATATGAAGGGCATAGATATAGTCCATTGCAAATCGTGCCAAAATTGTCTTGAAATCTGTCCTGTTCAGGCTATTACTAAAAAAACAAAACAAGGCCCAGCCTCATGTGCTGCGCCCGAATAAAGGAGGTAGATAAAATTGTCAATAGAACCAATGAAAATATTTTTTAAAGAAATAAAAGAACCTATCGAGACTACAATGATTGGAAATTACGCCGTTGCTGGAGGAGTAACCCAGACAGATCCAGATGTAATCTGTGCGTTTCCAATAACACCTCAAACGCAATCGGTTGAGGGCTTATCTGATGTTGTTCATCAAGGAAGACTTAAAGCAGCATTCGTGAATGTTGAATCTGAATTAGCGGCCATGAGTTATTCCACGGCAGCATGCGCTGCGGGAGCGAGAACTTTTACTGCTACAGCATCTCAAGGTTATTTATTGATGGCTGAAGCATTACCTATGGCAGTTGGTTGGCGAGTTCCTCTAACGATGATGATCTCTGCAAGAGCCTTTAACGCTCCTAATCTTTCGATTTGGAATAGCTGGAGCGATTTCGTATTGTTTGATGTTGGATGGAATTGTTTAGTTTCAGAAAATGTCCAAGAGACTTACGATGCTGCTATTCTTTCAGTAATGATTTCGGAAGATTCGCTCTATCCGACAATGTTCGTTCACGATGGTTTTATAATTTCTCATTCAGTTCAAAAATTAACATTAATTCCTGATGAGACCGTTCTAAAAATGACTCCCAAAAAACCAAGACATACCATAGATCCGTCCCACCCGGGGGTCTGGGGTGGTATCGTAACTCCCTCATACTTTATGGAGGGACGGATGAACTTAGATGTGGCTAAAAAGCCAGTCTTAGGTCAATTGAAAGATGTCTTTAAAAGATTTAAAGAAGCCACTGGCAGGGATTATAATTTAATAGAGACATATAACTTAGATAATTCTTCAAAGACTGCTTTCTGTACGATGGGTTCCATGTGCGGGAATATAATCAGCTGGATGATAAAAAATAAAGATGTTGGACTCATTAAGATTCGAGCCTACAGACCGTTCCCTTACGATGAACTACAGAAAATCATACAAGAACACAATATTGAGAAATTAATTATTCTCGAAAAGTGTGACTCATTAAACAATCTATTACCGCCATTCTCTACATCTATTGCTACGGCATTATATCCATTAGGGACTCTATTTAGAAGTTATATCGTAGGTTTGGGTGGAAGAGATGTAACTGGGGATGAGTTTGCTGTTGCAAAAAAGAAAATTGAGACCGTATCGAATATGAAAGGCCAACTCTACGAATATCTTGGTGTAAGAGAAACTAAAGATAAAATTTATGGGGTGAATCGATAAAATGTCGAAACCAGAGAGAAATGTCATTAATTTTGAGGATATTTTAGCTAGAAATGAGAAATCTAACGTCTTATTCTTCAATTACGATAACGAAGCATTTATGAATACCGGAATTCAAGAGAGCGGTGGAACTCCACCTTTTGCTTCAACTACTACTGGCCCTGCCGGAAAGAAAATCCCCGGAAAAGTT
>Ga0114925_10000724_pt1 | contig 15361 bp, 13 predicted proteins | sample SumtaG_2_FD_87287 | JGI IMG/M metagenome (GOLD analysis project Ga0114925, IMG submission 87287) | Deep subsurface microbial communities from Indian Ocean to uncover new lineages of life (NeLLi) - Sumatra_00607 metaG | ecosystem: Environmental > Aquatic > Marine > Oceanic > Sediment | place... | reverse complement strand
TTGAAACCAGGGCTCATTTTTATCCCCTTGGCCTTTAAAAATAATGATGCAATGCAGTTGATCGAACTGTCCCAATTGGGTGAAACTGATTCACCTGGATTGAAGGAATGTAATGTTAAGGTTGAAAGAATAGAGGGATCCTAAAAAATGAAACCTAAAGAGGTAGATTGGGGACGATTAGAGTCTGTCATAGATAAACACAGAGGTCAGACTTGGGCCTTGATCCCCCTTTTACAAGATATCCAGGAGGCAGTTGGTTATATACCTCCGGAATCCATCGAGCCCGTTGCAGAGGCCCTGAATCTCTTTCCGAGTCAGGTTCAAGGGGTGGCCACCTTTTACGCCGGGTTTTCGTTAAAGCCTAAGGGAAAGTATGTAATCAGGGTTTGTAGAGGCACGGCCTGTCATGTCAAAGGGGGCCGTAGCATCCTGAGGCTAATGAAGAAGGAATTAGGTCTGGATGAAGGTGAGACCAGTCCAGATTATCGATTTACTCTTGAGGCGATCGCTTGTCTTGGGGCCTGTTTTCTTGCCCCTACCATGATGGTTAACAGAACCTATTACGGTAAACTTTCTCCACCTAAGATAAACACAATACTGGCTCAATACGGAAAGGAAAAGGAGAAAGACTGAACGGAATGGAAAGACTTTCATCTATTGGGGAATTTGAGTGGTTTCGCAATAAGATCCTTGCTCAGGAGGATGAAAGGAAAAAGTGTGTCTATATCTGTATGACTGGCTGTCGCGCTTATGGTGCGGCTGAGGTTAAGGCTTCTCTTGAAGAGGAGATTAAAGCACAGGGCCTTTTAACTCAAGTGGAGGTGCGGTCCACCGGATGCCATGGGTTTTGTGCAAAAGCGCCTGTCATAACTATTGATCCTTTGGGCGTTCAGTACCAGGAAGTCGATCCGGAAGATGCAGCAGAGATCGTGGCTCTTACCCTAAAAAAAGACCGTTTTGTTGATCACTTGGCATACAGGGATCCCCAGACAGGAAATCCCATCTATTATAGAAGTCAGATTCCGTTTTATAAGAAACAGGTGAGAAGGGTGCTGGCCAACTGCGGACGAATCGACCCTAAAAATATTGAGCATTACATTGCCGCTGGCGGATATCAGGCCATGGTTAAAGCACTCTCAAGGAGGACGCCTGAGGAAGTAGTTAATGAAGTAACAGAGGCAAAACTTAGAGGTAGGGGTGGTGCCGGTTTTCAAACAGGCATAAAATGGAATTTTGCCCGCCAGGCAGAGGGACAACCCAAATATATCATCTGCAATGCGGATGAAGGGGATCCAGGCGCCTTTATGGATCGTGCGGTTCTGGAAGGTGATCCTTATGTCGTTCTTGAGGGAATGCTCATCGGTGCTTATGCTATTGGAGCAGAATACGGGTACATTTATGTAAGAGAGGAATACCCCATTGCAGTTGAACATTTGGGACTTGCAATAGAACAAATGAAAGAATTAGGTCTTTTAGGTGAGAATATCCTTGGAACCGGATTTAATTTTGATATTTCTCTAAAAATGGGGGCAGGGGCCTTTGTCTGCGGTGAAGAGACCGCTCTCATGGCCTCCATTGAAGGGAAACGGGGAATGCCGAAGCCCAGACCACCATTTCCTGCACAAGCAGGACTGGATGGCAAACCCACTAATATCAATAACGTGGAGACATGGGCCAATGTGCCATTGATCATCAAAAATGGCGTGGAATGGTATTCCCAGATGGGTACGGAGAAGAGCAAAGGAACCAAAATCTTTTCCTTGGCTGGAAAGGTGAATAATACGGGCTTGGTGGAGGTTCCAATAGGTGTAAGCATCAAAGAGGTGGTTTTTGATATTGGAGGTGGTATTCCGAAGGGAAGGGAATTCAAGGCGGTACAGATGGGGGGGCCATCGGGCGGTTGTGTACCGGCCCAATATCTGAATATTCCCATTGATTACGATACATTACAGCGGATAGGTTCTATCATGGGCTCTGGCGGTATGGTGGTTATGGATGAAAATAACTGCATGGTCGAAATTGCCCGATTTTTTTTGAGTTTCACACAATCAGAATCCTGTGGGAAATGTGCTCCTTGCAGGTTAGGGACTACCCAGTTGTTGGAGATTTTGACACGGATTACCCAGGGAAATGGGAGAATCGAAGATATTCAGGCTGTCAAGGATTTAGGTGAGACCATAATGAAGTCCTCTCTCTGTGGTCTCGGACAGACCGCTCCCAAGCCCGCTCTTTCCACACTCAAATATTTCTTGAAAGAATATGAGGACCATATCCTTGAGCACCGATGTGCCGGGGCCACGTGTGATTCTATGGTTATTTCTGCCTGTCAGCACGCATGCCCGGCGGGGATTGATGTGCCAAATTATGTGGCTTCCATTGCTGCTGGCAATTACAGAAAATCAGTTGAGATCATCAGGGAGAGAAACCCCTTTCCTGCTGTATGCGGTCGTATTTGTATCCACCCTTGTGAGTTCAAATGCAGGAGAGGCGAATTAGATGAACCGGTTGCCATCCGTTCGCTCAAGCGATTTGCTGCGGACTGGTATTTTGATCATATGGATAAGGCTGAAGAGCCGTTTTCGGTGATTGAGGATCTAAAGGTTGCAGTGGTTGGTGCGGGCCCGGCAGGACTGACCTGTGCCTACTTTTTGGCAAAAAAGGGGTATAAAGTAACCGTCTTTGAGGCCCAACCGGTTGCCGGAGGGATGTTAGGGATCACTGTGCCTGAATTTCGTCTCCCCCGCCAGGTGATTCAGAAAGAGGTCGAATACATAGAAAGTTGTGGTGTAGAAATCCGTTATAGTTCTCCCATTGATGCCAAGCATACAGTTAATAATCTTATGGGGGAAGGATATAGTGCAGTCTTTATAGCAGCAGGGGCCCAGGCGAGCAAGAGGATAGGCATCCCTGGTGAAGAAGAAGATCTGGACGGACTTCATTATGGGCTCAATTTCTTGGCCGATGTTAAAGCGGGCAAAGAAATCAGATTAAAAGGGAGAATAGTTGTTGTGGGGGGCGGTAATGTAGCCATTGATGTGGCAAGAACTGCTGCCAGGATGGGTGTCAGTGATGTACAGCTTTTTTGCCTGGAAGCCAGAGACGAAATGCCGGCATGGGAGAAAGAGATTGGGGAGTCCATTGATGAGGGCATTGTAATCAACCCTTCCTGGGGACCCAAACAGATCATTCATAACAAAGACAGGGTCACCGGCATTGAGTTTGTCCGGTGTGTAAGTGTTTTTGATGAAGAGGGCGCTTCAACCCCACCTTCGATGAGGAATCAAGGCAGGTAGTAGAATCCGAAGTGATTATTGTCTCCATAGGCCAGGCCCCTGATATCTCATTTTTGTCCAAGGATAGCCAGTTAGAGAGGGAGCTGTGGGGAACGTTAGTGGCGGATGAAAATACCTTATCAACCAATATCCCTGGTATCTTTGCCGGGGGCGATTTTACAACCGGCCCCACATATGTCATCAAGGCCATAGCTTCAGGGAGAAGGGCGGCTATAGCCGTAGACAAATACCTCAAAGGGGAGAAAGGAAGAGTAGTGATCTTGGATGAAAAAACGGCCATGAAGGAAGATATTGGTCTTGCCCTTGAGGAGGAGACTACCGAGGAAAAGCCGAGAGTCAAGGTTGAGCTTGAGATGCCTGAAGAGAGGGTGAGAGATTTCCGGGAGGTGGAGAAAGGATTCACCCAGGAGGAGGCACACCTGGAGGCCGTAAGATGTCTCCGATGCGATTTAGAGGAGAAATAGGGGAAAGTCATGATCAGATCCATTACGCAGCAAAAACCGGATGAGGAGATTGATCAGCTCTTAGATGGGTTGGGAAGAATTTTTATTATAGGTTGTGGAACCTGTGTCACCCTGACACAGACCGGTGGCAGGTTAGAAGTAGAGGCCATGCAGGAAAAATTGGCCGCTAAAGGCAAGCTGATCACAGGAGATGTTGTTTTGCCGGTGGCCTGCGACAATCTGACCGGAGAGGCATTGAACGAATATGGCCCGCAGATTGACCAGGCCGATGTCCTGTTGATAATGACCTGTGCGTTTGGAGTTCAGACCATTGCCAGGCAGTTGAAAAAAATAATTGTCCCCGCCCTGGATACCCTATTTATCGGAAAAGAGACAGGCCTGGGCAGGTTTGATGAGATATGTACACAATGCGGTACTTGTATCCTTGGTGAAACGGGCGGAATCTGTCCGGTCACCTCTTGTCATAAGGGTCTGGTCAACGGCCCCTGCGGAGGCACCAACAACGGTAAATGCGAGATCGACACGGAAAAGGATTGTGCCTGGACCCTGATTTACAATCGGTTGAAGGATCTGGGCCGCCTGGATTCCATGAGAAAATTACATAAACCGAGAAATCATCAGGGAGAACCGAGTCCGGGGAAGTTCAGATTGTAGCTGAGCAGTATGAGTGTTTGCGTTTTTATCTAATGATTCTGTCACTAAAGCATGGGCGATTATTACCGAAGTGATACTGGGTACTGGATGCTGGATTCTGGATAAAGAAAAGAACTGGAGTGGTATATTCAATATCCAATATCAAGCATCAAGTATCAAGCATCAAGTATCAAGCATCATGTAACCTACAACCAGTAACTGAAGAGGTTAGTAATGGTCTCCTTATTCAAAAAAGCCCTTGAGTCAGGTAAGTTTGTTGTTACCTCCGAGGTCGCTCCCCCAAAAGGGACTAATCTCGAAAAAACAATCCACCATATAGAACTGTTGAAAGATAAGGTGGATGCAATGAATGTGACCGATCATCAGAGTTCAGTGATGCGGTTTCCCTCCTTGGGAGGTGCCCTTCTGGTCAAAGAGATGGGAGCGGAGCCTATTTTGCAGATGACCTGCAGGGACCGCAACAGGTTGGCCCTTCAGGCCGATCTCCTCTTTGCCGCCAGCAGAGGGATCAATAATGTCCTGTGCCTCACGGGTGATGCTGTGATTTTGGGTGACCATAAAGAGGCCAAAGGTGTCTTTGATCTGGATTCAAGTCAATTATTGGCAACAATCAGAAGGTTGGAAAAAGGAAAAGATCTGGGAGGAAATGATTTGGATGGGAGGGTGTCTTTTTGTTCTGGCGCCATTGTCACACCCGAGGCTGATCCCATTGAACCCCAGCTTATCAAATTTGAAAAGAAGATCGAGGCAGGTGCTGAATTTATTCAAACACAGGCGGTCTACGACTTAGACAATTTTAAGCAATTTATGAAATATGCAAAACAATTTCCCGTGAAAATATTGGCAGGTATCATCCTGCTTACCTCTGCCCCAATGGCCAGGTTTATGAATAAGAATGTGGCTGGTGTCAATGTTCCACAAGACCTCATTGATGAAATGTCCTCCGCACCCAAAGGAAGGGCCATTGGCAAGGGCGTAGAGATTGCGGGTCGCATGATCAAGCGGGTACACGATGAGAAAATGTGTGATGGTGTCCATATCATGGCAATCGGTAAGGAGGAACTCGTGCCGGAAATCATGGCTGCAGCGGGGTTGGTTTGAGTTGGAAGTTCAAATAGAAAGAGGGTATTAATAATCCTTGGGCCGTTTCTTCACCTGAAACGGAATCTCAAACGCCTCTGTCAGGGCATTGACAGCAGTGTTAAGATGCTGTCCTTCCACAACACAGGATACGCTGGATATAGAGGTGCTGATGGCCAGGGAACTGATTCCCTGCGATGCAATGGACGAGAACATCAGGCCATGAACGCGGGGTTTCTCTCGTAAGTGGGGTCCGAAGACTGTGATTACGCCTACATCAGGGGTGTAAGAGACGACTTTGGCGTCGATGTTAGGTTTTATGTCCTCCAAAACGCTCAGGGCATGGTCCAAATCCTTTTGGTCGATGATCATGGCGAAGTTACCGTAATCATCAAGGTCGAAACTTTCTACCAGGAGTTCGATGTTGATACTATTTTTTCCCAAGGCTCCCAATACGGTGGCTGCAACGCTGGCGTGATCCGGTACAGACATTATCCTTATAAGTGCACGACCATCGCTCTGCATAATTCCGCCAATTTTGATCTTCTCCATGAATCCGCTCCCAGCGTTTGAGATTAATCCCAGCTTCTTCTGTCTTCTATCTTTTTGTGGAGATCGGGAATGGTGCCCCGCGGGATGATCTGAACGACACCTTTAACTGTCAATATATCTTTTATGTCCCGTTCAATACGTCCGCAAAGAATTTCGGGACGGGAGATTTCTTCTTTCAATTCAACAAAAAATGTCATGATATCTTTATGCTCTTCCCGGGTAATTACCACTTGATATCTAAAGACCTCAGGATGCCGAGAAATTACTTCATCTGCCTGCCAGGGATGTACAAATGTCCCTCTTACCTTTGAGGCCTGATCGATTCTTCCAAGAATTTTCTTCAACATAGGCCCGGTTCGGCCGCATGGACACGATTCTTGGGTCAACATGGAAAGATCGCCGGTGCCCATTCTGATCATGGGGTATGCAGTGTTAAAATTGGTGGCCACGATTTCGCCTGCTGCTCCAGGTCCTACCTGCTTGCCGGTGTGAGGATCCACAACTTCCACCAGAATATTATCGGGCACATGCAGGCTGGTCATTTCGCGGCATTCATACCCGATGCAGCCCAAAAATGCGGTTCCGTACATCTCCCTGACGCTAATTTCCAACTTATTCTCTATGCGGGAGCGCAAGGTTTCAGGAAGCATTTCTGCGCCAACGAGTGCAGTTTCAAGATAAATGTCTTTTTTTAGATCTAAGCCTATGGCTTCAGCACGTTGGGACAAAGTCATGATAAAACTGGGGGTGCCTATAAAACCATTGATCTTGAGCATCTGCATGATCTTGACCTGCATCATTGTATTGCCCACTCCCGTGGGGATAACAGTCGCACCAATCATATTTACAGACTCATCCAGCATAAAGGCAATTGGCCACATGTGGTAATTAAATGTATTGATTATGCGATCTCCTGCCTTAAAACCTGCCCCACAGAGGGCCTCAGCCCATGAAGTGTCATGATACTCTCTTTCTCCGGGCTGCCAGATAAGCCCTGGATTGATGTAGATTCGCCTGATTTTGTTAGGATCAAAAGTGTTAAATCCCCCAAAAGGTGCGTCCTTTTTTTGCCGCTCTACCAAATCGTTCATATGGAGGATAGGTAGCTTTTCCAGATCTTCAAGACCCTGGATGTCAGATATTTCCACACCGGCAGAACTGAAGATTTCCTTATATGCCTTTGAGTGCTGGTAGGCATACTGAAAGGCTTTCAAGAACCTCCTGTTCAATTCTGGCTTTCGTTTTTCCCAATCCATGGTTTCACGTTCTTGATTAAAAAAGTGACTCTCTTTTGGCAGATCCCTCATCTCTTCTCCTATTATTAGAGGTTGACGGTTTCGTAAAAAGTCTCGAAATCGTCATGCCGGACCCCGTATCCGGTACGGGGCAGGCCCGATCCGGCATCCAGAACACATTGAAATTACTGGATTCCGGCTTTCGCCGGAATGACGGAAAAGAGCATTTTCCGACTTTTTACGAGTTGATCAAGGTTAGTATGAGAGATCTTTGCAAAACTGCCCATTTTTCAAAGGTCTCTATGAGTTTACGTCTTTTTAATGACTGAAGGGACTTCAAAGCATCCTTGAATGGCCTGAATTGCTGAATGGATTTGCTCGGCCGGCAAAGTCCCAGTAATGGATGCAATTGAGCAGCTTAAGGCTGAGAGTTCAATGTTGGCACTTACAAAGGCATTGAGTAGGTCTCTCACAATGCCATAGCGATCCCCAAAATGTGGGCCATTCATCGAAAAGTAGGCGACGTTGGAAACATCGACAGTGATATCTTCAGGAAGTAGTCCCCGGATCATGTCGGCGTAATTGAGCTTTTTGGATTGAGGAAGACAAAAGAGCAAATCAGTCTTTCTCATTTCTTGTGATAGGCCTGATATGAGAAAAGTTAGAAGCAGGCCCATCTTAGCAAAGTCCTTGAACGCAGCACCCATTTTTCCCAGGTCAGGACTATTCAATTTTATATGTAGAAGATCCTGCTGGTCCTGCCACTCTAAGGCATAGACTTTAGGTCTCTTTTCCTGATAAGAAGCGACTACTTCCTTATAAAGCTTTTCTTTACCTTTTTGCGCAGCTTTCCAGTCAGAAGGAGTTCGATAAGCACTGAAGGCAAAGGGATCAAATAGGGCAGCGCTAGCTTTATTGATGAGATCTTCTCTTAAAACCACTGAGATGGCTGAGGGAGAATTAGCTAAGGTCATTGGTTTGATGCCTTCTTTACCAAACACTTCGAGAAGGTCTCCAATGACCTCAGGGTTACTTTTGTGTGGAAAGACGGACAGGATAGCGGACTTTGCGGTTGAATAATTTATCTTTCCAAAACTGTTATCAATCAGGTTGAAAACCGTTTGTGCGTTATGGGAATCGACAGCAGCATTTAGCCCCCAAACTGAGTCCTCATTCATGCAGGTCAGGAAAGGGAGGTTTATTTTTTCCCTGGCCATTAGATGGCAGAACTCCGTAGAAAACACATGGTCTCTTTTAGATTGGTTCAACGAAATCCATACCACCTCTTTCAAGATCTTAAAAGCACCAAGTCTTGTTTGAGAGGCCATTAGGTATTACCCTATATCAAAGCAGACCGCTTACCACTTCCCATAAACCTTCAGTATCGATCGGTTTGGGGATATAGTCATCTGCCTCAGTAGACATTCCGTCAGCGTGGGTGTATCTTGTGGTAGGTACTGCTTCCCCCACTGCTGTCAGCAGGACGATAGGAATATCACTGGTTTTTTCATCGGCCTTCAGTTCAGAGCAGAGGACGTAACCGTCCTTTCGTGGCATCATGATATCAAGGATAATCAGGTCCGGACGGCGCTCTTTGATCGACTCTTCTCCCTCAATGCCATCGTAAGCACGGCCTACCTCGCACCCTTTGCTTTCCAGCATCATAGCCACGGTTTCCACCAGATCAGGATCATCATCGACCACCAAGATATATTTGTTGGCCATGGGTAAACCTCCTTTTTTGGTCATTGGTCATTAGTCATTGGAATTAATCAATCATAAATTATAAATCAACAATCATCAATCATAAATCCTTTGGCCTTGGATAAAGTCCCGTTCGCTCCACGATCTCAGGCACTTTTTCTTCCCACTCAATAGCCATTATGTGAAATCCTCTGATACCTTCTACCTCCTTCAGCCGCTGTATGGATTCCACACAGATATTGATGCCTTCTTCGGGTTGTTTTTCCTTTGGGACGTCACTCATTCTTTTGACGACCTCATCTGGTACATCCATTCCTGGAACACGGTTTTTCATGTATTTTGCCATACCCGCAGATTTGAATGGAGTAACACCTGCTAAGATGTAAACCTTTTCATGAAGCCCCCGATCACGGACCTGTTTCATCCAGAGTTCGAATTTGTCTAAGTTGTAGATACACTGTGTCTGAATGAACTCCACTCCCGCCGCCACCTTTTTGGCCAACCGGGGGACACGGATTTCAAATGGATCAGCAAATGGGTTGGCTGCTGCACCAACAAACATCTGCGGTGGTCGGCCGATATCATCCCCACCTAAGAATTTCCCCTCATCCCTCATGTATCTTACGGTCTGAATCAATTGCATTGAATCCATATCAAAGACATTCTGGCCCTTTGGGCAGTCTCCGAATTGCTGATGGTCTCCAGAAAGACAGAGAATATTGTTAATATCAAATGATGCGGCACCTAAGATATCACTCTGTAAAGCAATTCGGTTCCTGTCCCGGGTGACCATTTGCAGAATCGGATCCAGGCCCATTAATTTAAGATGGATGACGGAAGCCAGACTGCAAAGGCGTGTCACTGAAGTCTGATTATCCGTTATGTTAATGGCATCCACATAATCTTTGATCATTTTAGCTTTTTTGGTGATAGCCTCTGGATCGCTTCCCCTCGGAGGCCCACATTCTGAGGTGACTGCCAGATGCCCTGCCGCAAGGATCTTTTCCAATCTGCTTGGTGTCTTTGTATTCATGATTTTAGATCCTCCCTTACCACTTTTCGAGGCCCGCCGGCACGTTCGGTTGACCAGTCTTTTATTGGCATGATTTCCTCGTAGTCATCAAGCCTGTCAAGCTCTTTTAAACGGTCAATAATCAATTGCCAGGCACAGTCAAGATCCTTGCTTATTTCACACTTTCCATTAGTAGATCCACCACATGGGCCGTTAAGAAGTCTCTTTGCACATCGGGAAATGGGACAAATTCCCGCAGTTTGTCCTAAGATACACTGGCCACACGCTTGACAACGTTCGGTCCAGACACCACTTGCTTCGGTAACTCCCAAAAAACAGGTGTTGACTCCGGGGAAGACCGGTGTGCTGAAGTATTTTTCGGCCATGAATTGAACTCCAACCCCACATGCAAGAGACACAACAGCTTCATATTGGTCAATGATACTTCGGATCTCCTCTAAATATTCGTGGTCGCATTGTCGTTCCAGTGTGACTTCTTCAATCTCCAGCTCTTTTCCTTCTTTCTTGAAGGCCATCTTTAAAGCTGAAGCCAGGATGCCTACCTCTTTTTTGCCACCAGCATAACATACAGTAACGCACTCGTTGCATCCGACAAGAAGGATCTTTTTGTAATTTTTTATAAATCCTATAATTTCATCAATGGGTTTTCTTTCTGCTACGATCATATTTTAAGACCTTTCATATTAAATTTGTTTGCTAAGCAGCTTTCTTGTTTAATGTTGCCCCCTTGATAGGATTTGGTCCCAGGGCCTTAATCTTTTCATGCATCTCTTTAGCCACCTCTGCAAACCGAGGGCCATCAGAGGCCGCTATATTATGCATTTCTAATCTTTCTCCTCCGACACCAATCTCATCCAGGAGTTTTTTTGTATACTCCACCCTTTTTTTTGCCTTTAAATTGCCTGTGAGGTAGTGACACTCACCCTCTAAGCACCCCGCAACATATACTCCATCCGCACCTTTTTGAAAGGCTTCCATCATATGGATAACGTCAACTTTACCGGTACAGGGTAGCCTGATAATCCTGATACTATCAGGATAGGTTAATCGCATGGTACCTGCCAGGTCCGCTGCCTCATAGCCTCAGAAGTGACAGCAAAGGGCGATAATAATCGGTTTGAATTCTTTCATTTGTTATCCTATCCCCATCATTAGTGAATCAATCTGGGCTAATATTTGAATATCCTCGAAGTGCAAGAGTGTAATGGCCTTAGCCGGACACTCACTAGCACAGACACCGCATCCATGACATTTGGAAATATCAATCTCTGACACCCCATCCTCATTAATAAATGGTACATCATAAGGGCATGCCCTGACACAAATGAGACAGGCAGCACAGAGATCAGGGTCAACTTTGGCCACAACACCTCCTACCTCTATAGAATCCTGCGAAATCAAGCAGCAGGCCCGTGAAGAGGCAGCAAGGGCCTGGGAGATACTTTCATCAATTAACCGCGGTGAATGGGCTATACCACAAATAAAGATACCATCTGACTGTGTATCAACCGGTCGTAGCTTAACATGGGCCTCTAAGAAGAAACGTTCACTGGTTGTTGGAACCCTGAGTATATTTGACAGCTCCTCTGTATCTCCTGCAACAACCCCTGCACTTAAGATTATCTGATCAGGACTTAGTTTTATTTTCCTTCCCAGTGTTAGGTCTTTAAAGGTAACTTGAATCTTTCCTTCTACCTGTTCTACTATAGGCTTTTCATCCTCTCTGTATCGCAAGAAGTGAACACCCATTTCTCTTGCCTTTCGATAAAAATCTTCTAAGAAACCATAGGTCCTGATATCCCTGTGTAGTATGAAGATATTGGTATCCTGATTAATTTCTTTTATAGCAATGGCATTTTTTATTGCCTGCTGGCAACAGACACGGCTGCAATTAGGATTGTTTTCATCTCTTGAACCAACGCACTGGATCATAAGCACGTTTTTCCAGTCTTTGATTCCTTGTTTGTCTCTTGATAAAATATTTTCTAATTCTACCTGGGTTTTGACTGCCTCGGATTCTCCATACAGATACTCTTGGGGCTTATATTCGAGGGCGCCTGTAGCTATAATGAGTACACCATGATTTATTTCCCTGTGATATAAGGCAGGTCCTACAGTCAGTGCTGTTTTAAAATTGCCTTTGGTTCCAGAAAAATCTACTACAATAGTCTCTGTTAAGACCTCTATCTTTTCACTCTGAGTGACCTTCTCAATTAAATCAGCCAAATATTTCTGGACGTTTTCGCCTTGTATGGTAGTATATATTTTTTTGCCCATACCTCCCAATTCTTTCTCTATCTCAACCAGAACTACTTCAAAGCCTTGCTCTGCTATATTTAATGCGGCCGTCATACCAGCAATACCGCCGCCAAGGATCAGGGCTCTTTTAATTATTGGCAATCTTGTTCTATAAAGAGGTGTCAAATTTGCGGCATTGGCAACAGCCATTCTAACCAGATCCTTAGCCTTTTCAGTTGCACTCTCTTTATCAGATTGATGCACCCAGGAATCTTGGTCTCTAATATTTGCCATACTGAAGAGGTAAGGATTTAGGCCTGCGTCCCTGATAGTATCCTGGAACAATGGTTCATGTGTCCTTGCAGAGCATGAGGCTACAACCACCCTGTTTAATTTGAACTCCTTTATTCTTTCTTTTATCTTGTCCTGGGCATCCTGGGAACATGTAAAAAGATTCTCATCTGCTACTAATACATTAGGTAATTTTGATGCATACTCGGTAACTTCAGGGACATTGACAACGCCCGCGATATTTATTCCACAATGGCAGACAAAAACACCGGTACGGGGCTCTTGACCGGTAATATCAATTTCCTCTGGGTACTCTTTTTCTTTAGTCAGTGTATGTCTTTGGCCTGCCAAAAGTCCTGAGGTCGCAGCAGCCGAAGCGCTTGCCTGCATTATCGTTTCAGGTATATCTTTTGGTCCTTGAAAAGTTCCACAAACATAGATTCCATCTTGCATTGTCCGAACAGGTTCAAGGGTTTTGGTGCTGACAAAATTATAATTATTAAGTTCAACACCCATTTTTTGAGCCAGATCCATGGATTCCTGGGGTATATCAAGGCCCACAGATAGAACAACTATATCAAATTCTTCTTGGACTATCCTTCCGGATTCATCTGTATATCTGATCTTGAGGTTTCCTTTCTCATTGCCTGGTAAGATATTATTTATCCTGGATTTTATAAACTTGACCCCTGTTTTATCCTTGGCCCTGTTGTAAAATTTCTCAAAATCCTTTCCATATGTCCTGATATCGATATAAAAGATTGTAGTATCCAGTGGGTTAGCACTATGCTCTTTGGCCACCATGGCCTGTTTTATTGCATAGGTGCAACAAACACCAGAACAATAACCTTTATCCCCCACATGGACATTTCTTGATCCTACACACTGTATCCAGGCAATCTTTTTTGGTTCCTTTTTATCTGATGGACGTACAAGGTGCCCCTGATAGGGTCCTGAGGCACTTAGAATTCGCTCAAATTCAAGGCTGGTAACAACATTGGGGAAGTATTCATATTGGTAGGTGTCATTTATAGCAGGATTGTATGGTCGAAAACCAGCTGCTAAGATGATACCACCAACATCTATTGTTATTTCACTTTCCTTCTGATCAAAATCAATGGCATCTGCTGGGCAAAATTTCTCACAGGCCCGGCACTTGCCCTTCTCAAAATAGATGCAATGCTCATTATCAATAAGATATTTTAAAGGAATAGCCTGTGGATAGCTTATATACGCCGCCTTCCGGTTTATTAACCCAGTGTTGTATTCATCAGCCACCTTCCTGGGGCATTTTTCAGAACAGGTCCCGCAGGCAATACATTTATCCATATCTATATATCTGGGGTGCTGAATGAGCCTAACTTGAAAGTTACCTTCTTCACCTGTAATGCCTTCTATTTCAGAAAGGGTCAGTATCTCGATATTCAGATGCTTGCCGCATTCCACAAGCTTTGGTGACATGATACACATGGAGCAATCATTAGTTGGGAATGTCTTATCTAACTGTGCCATCTTGCCGCCAATGGCGGAGTTTTTTTCAACCAGGTATACATAAAAGCCAGAATCTGCCAGGTCAAGAGCGGCCTGCATCCCACCAATACCACCACCTACGACCATAACTGCTCCAGTCTTATCTTTTGCCATCTCTTCTCCTATTTCAATAAAAACCCTTTAATAGAGGTAATATCTATCTGATTCATTCCTAATCCCAATGTCTCACCATCAATGCCCAGGCTTAACCCAAGAAGCTGTGGGTAGAGGATAGAGGGGAGAAGGTGATTTCCGCCTTTGACATTATTAAGCATCATTTGAACCGTATCAAACTGCATATGGCAGTATGCGCATGCATCGCAGAGATAATCAGCCCCTGATTCCTTTGCGTTCAAGAGCTTTTTTTCAGTCAAATCCATTGATAGATCATCATTTGATCCAAATAATGGGGCACCACAACAATCAAGTCTTGATTGCCAATAGATGCTTTCAGCACCAGTTACCTCGACCAGTTTATCAAATAGTGTCGGGTTAATAGGGTTATCAAATTCAACTATCTCACTTGGTCTTAAAGCATGACAGCCATAATGGGTAGCAATCTTGAGTTCATTGTAAGGTTTGGTGATCTTCTCCTTGATTGAGTCAATACCTACGTCATGGTAAAGAACCGTGAGGAGGTGTTTGATCTCAATACCTTCTTTGAATTCAAGACCCTCTTTTTTAAGTATATTGTTAATCTCATTTTTTAAAGATGGGTCTTCCTTTATTAGATGGTCTGCATGTTTCAACATTCCAAAGCCACATTTGCATAGGACAATCATGTTTAGATTTTCTTTTTCAGCAAGGGCAAGATTCCTTGTTGCTGAGAGAATGGATGCCTTAAAGTCAATGTTCCTCAATGGATATCCGCAACAGTTAAAGTCTTTTATATCTTCAAGTTCCACACCAAGCCTTCCTAATATTGCCCTTGAAGAAGATTCATACTGTTTTAGCCTGGCAGGAATGTTACAACCCAAGAAAAATGCATATTTCATAATAGTGAACTCTCGTTGGTGGTTACTCGTTACTGGTTGCTGGTTCAAACCCAACAAACTCAAGAAACATTCTTTATCGCCAAATTCTTTAATTCATAGAGCACATCAGTGACCTTTACTCCCTGTGGACATTGTTCCTGGCATTGATAGCAGGTAAGGCAATCCCATAGCATGTTAGAGCCAAAGGCGAGGTCCTTAATTCCTAATCCGACTGAATACATAATCTGATGAGGCAATAGCCCTAATACTTCCTTTGGGTTATCAAAGTTGGCAACAATAGGACATACATTGG
>Ga0114925_10000723_pt1 | contig 15361 bp, 14 predicted proteins | sample SumtaG_2_FD_87287 | JGI IMG/M metagenome (GOLD analysis project Ga0114925, IMG submission 87287) | Deep subsurface microbial communities from Indian Ocean to uncover new lineages of life (NeLLi) - Sumatra_00607 metaG | ecosystem: Environmental > Aquatic > Marine > Oceanic > Sediment | place... | reverse complement strand
TAGCTAATACTTTAAGTAATCACCGCGTCGCGACAGGGCGGGCCTTGAACCCTTGAACCCTTGAATCCTTGGCCCCTCTTCTCCAATTAAATTGGAGAAGAACCAAGAATGTTTTCAGCGCTAAAAAAACTCGATTTTTGAGTTCATCTGGCGTATGATATTGAATACCCTTCTCCATTTTGTTTACGATCAATTGAGGCTTCAATGAACAGACAACAAAAGGAGGTGTGAAGATGATAAAAGTTACCTGGTACGGCCATGCATGTTTTTCCATCAAAACGAACGGAACCCGGTTGCTGATCGATCCCTTCCTTACCGGTAATCCGCTGGCAACGGTTCAGGCGGATTCAGTGGAAGCCGATTACATTCTTGTATCCCACGGCCACGGCGACCATGTCGGCGATGCAGTGGAAATCGCCAAACGCACAGGTGCAACCGTTATTTCGAATTTTGAGATTCATAACTGGTTTGTCGCACAGGGCGTTGAAAACGCTCACCCCCAACACATCGGCGGTGGTTACGATTATCCCTGGGGCCGGGTTAAACTGACCATTGCTCTACACGGTTCGGCCATGCCGGACGGAACGTATGGCGGAAACCCTGCCGGCTTTCTGCTGTACATCAAGGACAAGAAAATCTATCATGCCTGCGATACCGGTCTTTTTTACGACATGAAGCTCATCGGCGAAGAGGGAATAGACTTGGCCATTCTGCCCATCGGCGACAACTTTACCATGGGGCCTGACGATGCCCTGCGGGCCACAAAACTGATTGAACCGGTGCGGGTGGTTCCCATTCACTACAACACCTTTGATATTATCAAACAGGACCCGGATGCCTGGGCCGGCCGGGTTGAAAGCGAGACGTCGACTAAAGCTGTTGTTATGAAGCCGGGCGATACGCTTGAGTTATAGCCGGCAGTTCATACGGAAATGCCGGAGTGATTGTTCCAAACCGATGCCCGCCGCTCCCCGCCCCTAAAATTATAGCAGAAGGATTCCGTCATCTTTTCCCAAAATTGCTCAATATCGATCGCAAAATGACTTTTTACGAGCTTATCAACTTTAATGAGATTTAATATGAAGCCTAAAGATGAAGTCGTTGCAATTGTAGATGGAAAAAACAACGTAATCGGCGCGGAATCCCGCTCTGCTATGCGTTCAAAAGGATTGATACATCGAGCTTCATACATACTGGTATTCAATTCAAAGGAACAAATATTTGTGCAGAAACGAACGTTGAGCAAGGACGTCTATCCCGGTTATTATGACGTTGCCACGGGTGGTGTTGTCCTGGATGGGGAAACCTATGCGGAATCCGCCGTTCGTGAACTTGAGGAAGAACTTGGAATCCGGGGCGTTGCCCTGACACAGCTTTTCGATTTTTACTACCAGGAGGAAGGAAATCGGGTATGGGGACGGGTGTACACATGTGTTTATGACGGGAACATTGTTTTGCAGGAGGAAGAGGTTGAAAGCGGCGGTTTCCGTGAAGTGGACGAGGTTATTCGCCTGGCGGAGCATGAGCTGTCTACTCCCGACAGCCTGTACGTTTTAAAACGCTACATTAATGAAAAATGAACAGTTATTTATTCTACGATATAGAAACAACCGGATTGAACATCGCCTTTGATCAGGTTCTGCAATTTTCCGCAATTCGTACCGATAGGGTCCTCAATGAAATTGAGCGGCATACAATTAAGGTTCAACTCCGCCCTGATGTCATTTTTTCTCCCCTTGCCATGATAATCAATCGAATATCCATTGCAGACTCAATGCAAGGGACATGCGAATTTGAGGCTGTCAGACAAATACATGAACTGCTGAATAAACCCGGCACAATCAGTTTTGGATACAACACATTGGGTTTTGATGATGATATCCTGCGCTTTTCCTTTCATCGCAACCTGCTGCCGCCTTATACCCACCAATATAAAAACGGCTGCTATCGAATGGATTTACTTCCCATCACCGTTCTTTATCGACTTTATAATGAAGCGATATTAACCTGGCCGAATTATGAAGGAAAACCGTCTTTGAAGCTGGAACACCTCAGTTCAGCCAATCAGCTTTCCACAGGCCAGGCGCACGATGCCCTGGTGGATGTCAACGCAACGGTAGCGCTGGCCCGGAAATTTTTCCAAGAGCAGAAGATGTGGAAATATTTGTGTGGTTATTTTAACAAGCAAACGGATCGCGGCCGCATTGAGAAATTGCCGACATCATTTCAGAGTCCCGCCGGTGTTCACCGTAATGGTTTGATGGTGGGCAGTCAATTTGGTCCGGAACAAAACTATCAGGTTCCGGTGCTCTCCATCGGAGGCTCGATTCCGTATCAAAATCAGACGCTCTGGTTGCGACTTGATCTGCCGGATTTGAGGGAGGCAACGTCTGAAACGGTTCCTGATACGACCTGGGTTATCCGAAAGCGGTATGGTGAACCTGCGATTGTGTTGCCGCCCCGCGAACGCTTTTTGAAACACTTGAATCAAGACAGGTCCGACGCTGTTGAGAAGAATATTGGATGGATAAAGGAAAATCCAAAGATATTTCAAGAAATTATCAGATACCACCGGGAATATACATACCCGGAAATTCCTGATCTGGATATCGATGTCGCACTCTACCAGATCGGGTTTTTATCTCGGCAGGAGCAGGAATTGTGTCGCGGGTTTCATGCCGCTTCTTTGGCTGAAAAGGTGAAAATGATCAGCCGTTTCCCGAACGCTGAAACGCGCAGGCTGGCCGGTCGTGTGCTCTGCAGAAATTACACAATCGACCTGCCGAAAGAAATTGACGCGGAATATAAAAAATACATGCGGCGAGTAACCCCCCAATTTGATGATGACGCAATGCTGGATTTTAAAGGGGAAAGACGTACTACACCGCCAGGTGCCTTGCTCGAGATCAACAGGCTTAGAGATGAGGTTAGCCTGGGCACCGAACAACGTGCACTGCTTGACGATTTGGAAAATTATATCAGAGATATTTTTATAAAATAGTGAGCTTAAATTTTTGGATCACCTCCAAAAGAGTTGGAGTGACCCCTCAAATCCTTGTCTGCCTCAGACAGGCTTGTCTGCCTTGTAGATATGTTTTTCTAAAACTAATTTGGAGAAGAACCAAAAGGAAACAATAATGGCAAAACATTCTCATCACTTTGTTGAAACCTATGACGGACTGGTAGGGTTCGGTTTTGATCGAGAAACCGATGAAAAGACGATTATTTATTATCTTCAGAAGTTTTCGGACGACTCGCTGATGGAGAACTTAATTCAGCGATTGACAGACGATGAACTCAGTGAAATATTCTCAATGCTGACAAAACTTCTGAAAAAATATCTTGCCGATACCGAGTATCACATGTTGTTTCTGAAAGATGATCATTAAGAATCTTTATTTAAGGATTTGAAAATCAATTTGGACGGTTTCGTAAAAAGTCTGATTTTTACGAGTTCACCAATTTGGGTTTGTATAAAACACACAGGTTGTATTGTCAAAAATAGCCAATTGAGGAGGCATGATCATGCTGACAGAAAAACAACTGGACCGGTACGCAGATGTTCTTCTATGGGGATTGAAGACCGCCCGGGCCGGAAGATTCAAAAAAAATGATATCGTTGTTATCCGTTATAACTTGCCGGCCATACGACTTGCTGAAATTCTTTATGCAAAACTTCTGGAAATGGGAATACATCCTGTCCAGCGCATCAATCTAACCCGTTCGATGGAGCGTAATTTCTTTAAAATCTCAAACCCCGGACAGATTATTTTTCAGCCGCCGGGCGAGGAGGCGCTTTGCAAGAACCTGAATGGAAGCATCTTCCTGCATGCGCCTGAATCGATCACACACCTCAGGGACATTGATCCCAAAAAAATCGGGAAAGCCTTATTGGCCAAGAAATATTTGCGGGACATTCTCGAAAAGCGGGATGAAAGAGGGGTTTTCGGCTGGACCCTGTGCAGTCTCCCGACCCAAGAACTTGCCCGGCATTCCGGACTCACCCTAAAGGAATATACAAGTCAAATAGTGAGGGCCTGCTTTCTGAATAAAACATCACCGGTTTCCCAGTGGCAGCAGATATTCAGAAACGCGGCATCGATAAAAAAATGGCTCAACCGCATGAAAGTCAATTTCTATCACATTGAATCCGAAAACATTGATCTGGAAATCACGCCCGGAGACAAGCGGAAATGGATCGGGCTGTCCGGCCACAATATTCCGAGTTTCGAACTCTTCCTTTCCCCGGACTGGAGAGGCACAAGGGGGATATATTTTTCAGACCAACCCTCATACCGCAGCGGCAACTATGTCAAGAATGTACGACTCGAATTTAAAAAAGGGGCTGCGGTTAAAGTTGAGGCGGAAGTCGGGGAAAAATTTGTAAAAAACCAGCTTTCCATGGATCCGGGTGCGAATCAGGTGGGAGAATTTTCGCTGACGGATAAAAGATTTTCCAAGATCAACAAGTTCATGGCAAACACCCTTTTTGATGAGAACTATGGCGGGAAATACGGCAACTGCCACGTGGCGCTGGGTTCTTCCTATTCAGATACCTACGATGGGGATCCCAAGAAACTGACGAAACCCCTGAAGAAAAAGCTCGGTTTTAATGATTCCGCACTGCATTGGGATCTGGTAAATACCGAAAAGAAGCGGGTTACGGCCCATCTCTCGTCCGGAAGGAAGGTTACCATATACGAGAACGGAGAATTTTTGGTGTAATCATTTATTGATTGTGACTATCCTTTGTAATTCCTCAAAATCTTCTAGAATATAATTCGCTCCTGCTTTGAGCAGTTCTTTTTTTAGATTATCCTTGTCAGGGGATGATATGAGAATACCGATCCCAACGAAACCTGCCTTGGATCTTGAAGCGGCTATCATATCATCAGGCATATCCCCTATATAAAAGGATTTGGAAACCCTGTCTTTTAGGGACTCTTGAATGGCGTCTAACATATAAGGATGTGGCTTGCTGAGAGAAACTTTTCTCTTCTCCTGTTCAAATATCCTTTGTTCTTCCTTGAGACAATCGTCAAGGGTGTAAATAACGGTGAAATATCTTTTCAGATCGAAAGCATCTAAAGGGTAGTATGCCTCAACTATGGGCCGACCTGTAGCAATAGCTATAATATTGCTTTTTGAAAGGTTTTCAAGCAAAGGCTTATCGATTAGAAGCTTTTCTCTGTTTATATATCCGTCTTTATGGTATACTTCTGTTGGTATACCATAGGTCGATTCAAATAGATCCTTTCCAAGATATATCTCCTGAAAAATCTGTTTTATGATATTCCCACTCCCAATATCTCCGGAATAAAGGTCGGTGATAAATTTGTGGGCTTGTCTTCCATTTCGTTCCAGCAGAGTGGTTAACGGCTTCTCTGTGGAGTTTAAAAATTGACTTAAGGCTGCTACATCACAGCTACTGATCGTTTTGTTATACCAGAGCCAGGGGTTCGGTTCTTTATGGTCTGTTGGGCCCTTTACTAAAGTGAACAATAGATTAATGACCAAAAAGGTCACATCCCAATCATTATTGAGTCCCCCACCTTGTTTAACTCTAGCGAGATCGGCTAAGGGAAATAAAGGATCAGGAAGGTCATCCCATGAATAGGCCCCTTTGAAAAACAATCTGGCGGTTTGTCTAATAGTCTCACGGTATGACTTTGAGACATCAACAATGACCCCATCCATATCAAAAACGATTAATCCTTTAGGTTTCATTTTCACACTCATAACTGAAAACAGAAAGTGAAATTATGTATGGCGTTTTACCAGCAATAGGCCATTATGCAGGAGGTAGCACTGATGATCGGACGAAGAAAGGAACATATCAAGAAAAGATGCTACGGTAAAGGTTTTATGCAAGTCACTCTATAACAATTTTATATTTTTTCGTATAACCACCAGAGTTGGTAGGGATTTTGATATTTTTGTTCATAGACCCTTATATTCCCATGAGATAAAAGTCTATATTTAGTGATAAACAGATCAATATAAAAATTCGGGTCTCTATAATACGTGTGTGGATGAGTCCTTTTTGGGTTTGAAGCACTGATACAGCTTTCTCTGAGGAAAAGTAATCCATTTGGTTTGAGCCATTGATATATCCTACTGCAGAGTGTGCGAACCTCGTCATCCTCAAGATACATTAATAGCCAGTTAATAAATACAAAATCAAAACTCGCCTTTTCGATATTTAACTCCATAACATTACCGACGTGATGAGTCGTATTTGAAAAACAAGAACATGCTTTTTTGTTTTTTTCTATAAACTTATCTACGAAATCAACGGCGGTAACGTGTTCGGCCACCGAAGCAAAATATACGGTAAACCGGCCTATGCCGGCCGCCGGTTCTAATACTTGCTTTCCTTTAATATCGGGCAAATAACTTACAATTTCATCCCGTTCAAACGTCTCGAACTCCAATGCATCAGGATTGCACATCATGCCTGTTACATCGTTGTTTTGCTGTTTCCAGAAATATAGCCGTTCATTATGCATAAAATTGTTTACCATATAAATATTTTTTCATCACCAACTGTTCGGGTACGATTTGAAGAACCTCTTTTATTGCGTCCAAAATTATCTCATTTTCATCTTTCGTTCTTGATGCAATCCGGGCAAATTCTCCATCGAGACCAATCTTGTCAGAGCCGTCTCGGAAGTAAATGCCATATTTTATCAATAACTTAGAAACAAAATCATATGACGTTGCCCCATTTGTCAGTTCAACTAAAACAAAATTAGCCATGCTTGGATAAACCTTAAGACCCTCTATGGCCGATAGCTCTGAAAAAAAATGTTTCGCTTCCTGAATATAACGAATACGAGCCTTTTCATATTCACTTTGAAATTCATCTTGTGCATAAAGTCTGAAGAAATATTCAGCTAATCCAGACACATTCCAAAGATAACCGTACCTAAGCAGATGCCTTATTTTTTCTTCATCCATGACGGCATATCCGGCACGAATTCCGGCAATTCCGAAATCTTTAGTCATGCTTTTGACAATTATTAGATTCCTAAATTCTTCCGTCATTGTTATGGCGCTTTTTATTTCATACTCCTCATCTTCATAGGCAAAATGAATAAAGCTTTCGTCAATGATAATGTTATCAACCCGACGCAGTTGATTTAACAAGAATTTAATATCCGCAAGAGTAATATATCCGGCACTTGGATTATTGGGGTTGATCAGCACAATAGTATCAGGCTTTTCTTTTTCGACAAGCTGGATATAATTTTCAATATTTATCTCAAAATGCTCATCTTTATTCAGTTCATTTAAAACAACCTTGACGCCTTTTTTAACAAACTCATAATATGGCGAGAATGTAGGGATGTTGACAATTATTTTCCGTGTTGTGAAATTGTGGATTACAGCTTGTATGATTTCCGTAGCCCCATTTCCAATAAAAATATTTTTAGCCGGAACATTCAAACAAGGCGATAAAACATTAGCAATCACCTGATTTTGAGAGGGATAATACTCTAATACTTTTTTGATTTTGTTTGTATGGATCAATTGTTTTGTAAAGTCATCCAATACCAAATCTGTGGCATACGGATTGGATAAGAAACAGGCATCAATTTTTATTTCCAGTTGGGGCAACTCTTCTGCAATCGCAAATATACTCGGAGAATGTGAACCTGCCTGATTGCTAAGTTGTTGTATGGCGTTGGCAATAGCTTTTTCTTCATCTGTTAAGATTAACATTTTTTTCACCCTCCTCTTATTGATACAGAGTCAAGAATAAGAAGGTTAAGAGACAAAAACATTTTTGACTACCCTAGTCTTCCGTACAGTATGCCTTTTCTCATATTTCTGGAACGGACCCACTCAATCTTTGCAAGCCAGCTCTTTTCTAAATCTTCATAGTCAACTTTTTCAAAGCTTATTGGAAGGGGGTTGAAATCTTTTCGAAATTGCTCCAGTTCGGTCTCGAGCATTTCAAGAAAATCGCTGGAAACATCTTGTACGTCCACTTTCTTGAAGCCTGCATCCTCCAACATTTTACCGTATTCAAAAGGTTCGTGTAGGTCATATCCACGGTCGGTTGCATACTCATTGAAAGACTCACAAATGTCTTCGTTTCTGGGACGCCGGCAGTAATCTGCGATGATCATCTCACCGTTTTCATCTAGCCAATGGAAGCATTTCTCAAAGAGTTCGTATTTCTTGATTTCCGGGATATGAAGCAGAGTATCGCGGCTCATGATTACGTCAAAAGAATTTGGGGCAAAATCCATGTTCAGGATGTCGCCGAGCAGAAAATTCACCTCGCTTCCCCTTATGGCTACTCTTTCTTTTGCAATGGTAAATATATCCTCACATAAATCCACGCCTGTTACCCTGCAGCCATATTGAGATTCCAAAAAGAATGCGGGACCGCCGATACCACTGCCGATATCAAGGACCCGGGCGCCTTTTTCGAGATTTTGCAAAGTAGAACATATCTGGAGTGTTGTTCCGTGACCGCCGGAGCTGATATACCCCTCACCAAATATTTGTTCGTAAAGAATGATTCGCTTCTTTGAGTACTGTCCTTTGTTGTCCCATTTGCACTCATTAGCCATTGTTCGGTTGCCTTGTTTTATGATTTCAATCACCGGTGTATAAAATTGACCGTTCTGACTAAGCTACAATTTTTTGCTTATATCTTTCCTGATCCTTTTTCCCAGCACTTTTTGTTAACAAACTGTTAGCATATTGGTAGAAAATTATACTTACACATGTAGATATTTATAGTCAAGACCTAAAAGGTATAGTTCTGTATATTGTATATCTATATGGTTTCGATATACAATATACTGTTTCAAAAAACGTGGGAGATTCCCTGTGGCGCATTTTTGCCATAGCGGCTTTGGTGCGATGGCGACTTGCTGCAGGGTACTTTTCAACTGTTACCTTGGAAATTGGTCGAAGATCCTAATGCGGTTAGAGATGAGGCAGGCAGGATTGCAAACGATATCAATATGTCCGAACACCTCAGTCGAAATAAAGGAAGGCTGAAGGAAATCGTATTATATTCTAATATGTTGTTAGCTTACCGAGAAGTTGATTTAGGTGGCATTTAGGATAGTGATGCGTTCAAGGGCATTGAAGAGGACCGGAAGGCATGTGTTGAGGACATATCTATAAGCTGGGGACACCGAAGCTACTCAAAACAAAGCGTGCAGCTCAAAACTTCGTAGATAGTACACCTTAGGATATTCGTTCCATTTTCATCGAAAGAATGAAATGATATTAAATTTTAAATTTACCGAAATCTTCCGGAGATAGTGTTTCAAGGTATTCTGCCCACTTTTTCCCTTCTTCGCTGGTGTCGGACACCTCAAGATCGGTCTCGAGCTGTTTTGATTTTTCGATAATCTTGTCGTCCACATAGATGGGCGCCTGAAATCGAAGGGCAATGGCAATAGCATCGCTTGGGCGGGAATCCATACTGAACGATCTGTCTTCGGAAGTAAAATATATCTTGGCGTAATAGGTGTTATCTTTTAAATCGCAGACTTCGATCTTAGACACCTCGATGTTCATATTTTTGATAAAGTTCTTAAAAAGATCGTGGGTCATGGGGCGGTCGAATTGAATATTCTGAAGAGCGGAAGCGATGGAAGTCGCTTCAAGCAACCCGATCCAGATAGGAATTGCCTGGTCATCTTCTACTGATTTTAAAATAATAATCGGCGTATTTGATGCCGGATCCATGGTCATGCCCGCAATATTTACTTTACGCAACATAACTTGTTTCTCCTTTCAAACCAAATGGCGTGGGTTCAACCCAGACCGGTTTGCCCAAGAGTGAGTGGGAAAATGCCTTCTCAATCTTGATGTTAACCAGTTTTCCTAAAATGATTCCATCACAGGAAACTGAGTTTTTATCTTGAATAAAATGAACAATCTTGTTGGTGGATGTCCGTCCCGTCCATTGGACATCCTCACATTCGTTCCGCCCGTCAATATTTCCCTGCTTCTTGCTTGTACCGTCGACAAGGATCCACTCGGTTGACCCGACCAGTGCCTGGTTGCTTCGAGTTGTATATTGCTCCTGTAATTCCAGCAGTTTCTGTAATCTTTCTCTCTTTTCCTGCTCCGGAACCTTGTCCGCAAGCCGGGCTGCGGGAGCATTTGGACGATCAGAATACTTGAATGCAAAGATGCTATCATATTTCACTTTCTTTATCAAATCCAGTGTTTCTTTAAAATCATCCCGTGTTTCACCGGGGAAACCGACAATAAAATCGGATGTAATCGCAATATCAGGGCAAATTTGCCGCAATCGATCTGCTTTTTCAAGGTACACTTCTCTGGTGTAGTTCCGGTTCATCCTTTGTAAAACAGTGTTCGATCCTGACTGGACCGGTAAATGTATATGATGGCACAACTTGTCAAGCTCTTTAAAAGAAAGGGTAAGTTCTTTCGAAAGGTCCTTCGGGTGTGACGTGGTAAATCTGATTCTCACAAGGCCGTCAATCTTATTGACCCTAGAGAGAAGTTCGGGAAACGTGCACAAACCTTCCTTTTTTCCGTAACTGTTTACGTTTTGCCCCAACAGGGTAACCTCCCGGACTCCGGATTCAACGAGGTTTTGGATTTCTTGAATGATACGGGCAGGGTCCCGGCTTGTTTCTCTGCCCCGTACATACGGAACAACGCAGTATGCACAATAGTTGTCGCACCCCCGCATAATGGTCACAAAGCGGGTGACCTTTCCGTTGTCTTGAAATTCCATTACAGATGGAATTTCGTCTATCTCTTCTGACATTTCAATATCGATAATGCGACATTTTTTCGATTCTATCTGCTGGATAATCCTTGACAATCGTTTAATAGCGTGTGTTCCGAAAACAAGATCAAGGTGCGGCACCCGCTCGAGGATCTTTGCACCTTCTTGTTGAGCCACGCAGCCGCCGACTCCGAGAATGACACCCGGTTTTTTCCTTTTTAATCGAGCAAGACGCCCTAAAAAGCTGAATGCCTTTTGTTCGGCCTTTTCTCTGATTGCACAGGTGTTTGTAATAACCAGATCCGCCTCCTCCATAAATGGGGTCGGTTTATACCCCAAAGGGCGCAATTCTTTTGCGATCTGCTCGGAGTCATAAACATTCATCTGACATCCAATGGTGTGAATATACAGGTGTTTGGTTATCATGAATCTCTTTTCGCTTAATTGGGGAATCGCGTTAAGGTTTTACAGTTTGTTCAATCAGAATGTTTTTTTTCAGGTCATTCAAAACCATGTATACCTCTGATTCACAACCGGGAGAGACATGGAGCATCACAATCCCCGCGTCAGGGTCGATCGTCGTGAACATGGCTATGCCGTCATAAGCTTCTAAAACAAATTTTAAAAAAAAGATTTCTCTCCGATCAACACGGTAATATTTTGTTATTGATTCCAAATTGTTAACCCGTTCGGCAATGAACTACAAGCCATATTAAAACGTGGATCACGTTCAAGGGCAAGTCCGCCAGATGCGAGTAAAGCCCGGTATACATGGGAGGTTGGAAGCATTTTTAAGAGGCTTGCAACTCCGGTGTTGGGTGCCGCACGTTTTATGAATCCCAAAATATCTCACAGAGAGAGCAAAATCAGACTTTTTACGAAACCATCAATTTTAATGTTGTTCTCAATTTTATAATAATATATGGCTTTTTTATGCAAAAGCAATGGGACATCCTGCAGCCGGATATTCATACGGTCAAGAATCTTTGCAGGGTTTTAAAATGCAGCCCGGTCACGGCATCCATCCTGGTCAATCGTAAGATTTTCTCTACGGAAGACGCCCTGCGTTTCCTTAATCCTTCACTGAGCGGCATGCGTCCCCCGCTTTTTTTTAAAGATATGGATGCCGCGGTCCAACGTATCTCCGATGCCATTATTCGCCATGAAAAAATCCTGATATTTGGAGATTACGATGTAGATGGAATCACCGCGACAGCAATCCTATTGGAATTTTTACGGTATGTTGATGCTGACGTCTCATACTACATTCCCCACAGGATCGAAGAGGGCTACAGCCTGCAAGCCGGCCATATTTCAGATTTTGCATTAGCAAACAGAGTAAATCTCATTATTACCGTGGACTGCGGATCCGCCAGCCACGACGCCGTAAAAGCGGCTGAGGATGAAGGAATTGACATCATCATAACCGATCACCACATAGCGGCAGACAATCTGCCACAGGCGGTTGCCGTTGTCAATCCAAACCGTCATGATTGCAATTCCGGTTTTAATCATCTTGCCGGGGTCGGGGTGGTGTTTTATCTTCTGATATGTCTGAGAAAACATCTGCGTGATATGAATTTCTGGATCAAAAAACCGGAGCCGAATCTAAAAAGCCTGTGCGACTTTGTCGCCCTCGGTACCGCAGCAGACATGGTCCCTCTTGTCGAAGAGAACCGGATCTTATTAAGGACAGGTCTCGATATCATCAATTCAAGGCAACGGGACGGCATCAAAGCCCTGATAGACGTGTCAGGCCTGAGCGGTCATTATACCGATGCAGATGATATCGTCTTCAGGTTGGCGCCACGATTGAACGCCGCAGGCAGAATGGGATACGCATCAATTGCTGTTGAACTTTTAACAACAACAAATATTGAGACAGCAAGGCAAATTGCACATTCTCTTGATGATATGAATATGGAACGCCGGGACGTGGAAAATAAGATACACACGGAAACCCAGGGGACCCTGAACAGAAATCCGCATCTTCTCAAAAAAAGGACACTGGTATTATCCTGCCAAGGCTGGCATGAAGGGGTTCTTGGGATTGTCGCCTCAAGGCTTGCCAAGACATATTTTCGCCCTGTGGTACTCATTGCAATTAAAAACGGTTTTGGTAAAGGTTCCGCAAGAAGTATACCGGGAGTTGATTTGTATCAGGGGCTCCTGGCGTGCAAAGGCTGTCTTGAAAACTTCGGCGGTCATTCTATGGCGGCAGGGCTTAAAATACAGACGGAAAAGATTGACCTGTTTCGCGGCAAGTTTGAAGATGCCATATACAGGATGACCCGCCCGGATGATTTTGTAGAAAAAATTCTTATCGACCACGAACTCGAGTTGGATGGTATTTCAGAAAAACTGGTTGATGAGCTTGAATCCTTAAAGCCATTTGGGATTGGCAACTCTGAACCGCTTTTTTCCGCCGGAAACATTAAGGTATTAACTTCAAGCATCGTCGGAAAAAACCACCGACGCATGGTTTTAAGCCAGCCTTCCGACAGTACAGGCAAGACCATTAATGCCATTCAATTCAATATCGACACCCGACACCCTTTAAAAAAAGATTTGGATCAGATTGCATTCCGGCTGCGGTGGAATCGATGGGCCGGAAAAAAAACAATACAGATGGTCATCGAAGAAATCTGTTGATTTTATGATGATGCTTCTTGAAAAAAATAGATTAACATTTTTCTTGCAATAGAGATTCCCAGGCATTATTATTTTTACAGATAAAGATACGATGATCTTCTGAATTATAAATGTGGACCCAGTTTCCGGATAGTTGTTGAAATCAAACAAAAAAAGACCTCTCTTGTTCCGATTTTCATAAAAATGATATATCTCTGAAACAAAAAGACGATAAAATCGTATCACAATTGTCAGCAGTAAAGGAGATATCCCATGGCCAAGGCATTTCGACCCAGTACCCGTGAAGCCAGTATATTGTCAAAAATCGAGTCCTCGAAGGAATATGCTCGCAGAAAGGCGATACAGGGGGTAAAAGACTGTGCTGAACCGCTTTCCAACGCTATTGCTATGAAACTTATTGAAAGCAACCTTGTGGAAACAACCAGTAAAAATGTTCTCGAGGAACAGATAAAGAATTGTTGCGATACGCTAAGCCGCGCCGATGACTTCGAGATTGACTATCAAAATGCACCGTTTAGACAAACTGTACCGAATCCGCACGTTGTCAGCCTCTATGTCACCGCTTTTGTCATTGAAACGCTGATCAATCATAAAGTCGTTGTCGATATTTTTGGTTCTGACGAAGAAATATATCTCTGCATAAACAGACAAGTCTCAAAGTTTCTGCCATAACAATGCGCCCTTCCTTTCATCCAAGGCTTGTGAACGGACCTTTCGATGATCCCGGACTTTTTATACCCTTTCTTTTTGAAAAGCGCGCCATACTTTTTGATCTGGGCGATATCCATTCCCTTTCAACCAGGGACATCCTGAAGGTCAGCCATGTTTTTATTACCCACACCCACATGGACCATTTTGTGGGATTTGACAGGTTGCTGCGGCTCTTCCTTGGCCGGGAGAAACACCTTTATCTGTATGGCCCTGAAGGCATTTTAAAAAATGTTGAAGGGAAGCTGGGCGGGTATTCATGGAACCTTGTAGAACATTACAGCCACCGGTTTGTCCTGAATGTCACCGAAGTACACCCGGAATATCTCATTTCACAGGAATACCCGTGTCAGAATAATTTTCTTCCAACCCGTGCGCCGCTGAAGCATCCGTTTAACGGCGTTCTGATCGATGAACCCGCTCTCTCTGTTTCCGGGGTGAGACTTGACCATAAAATTCCCTGTCTTGGATTTAACATCAAGGAACGGTTTCACGTCAATATAATGAAGGACCGTGTTTACGGTCTTGGACTTGAAATCGGTCCCTGGCTTAGGGAGTTCAAAGCGGCTTTGTACAACCATAAAGATCTCGAGTCAAAATTTGAGGTTCGATTCGGAAAGAAACAAGCAAAGAAAAAAGAATTTGTTCTCGGTGATCTTTCAAACCGGATTGCCCGTAAAACACCCGGCCAGAAGGTAACCTATATTGCGGATGTGGTGTTCAGTAAAGCGAATATCGCAAAGATCGTTTCATTTGCGAAAGATTCGGATCATCTTTTTATAGAAGCCGCGTTCCTTGAAAAACACAGAGATATCGCCCGAAAAAAATGTCACCTTACCGCCTACCAGGCCGGCAGAATTGCGGCATTGGCCGGTGTGAAACAGCTCACGCCTTTCCATTTTTCACCGAGATATATCGACCAGGGGCATCTGTTGCGGGAAGAGGCGATGGGTGCCTTCAACAGCTGTAAAGAGTGAGTTCTCCTCCCGCATAGCGAGAGGCATCAGGAAGTTCCCACGATGGGGGCATCGCCCCCGGCCTTGAAAACAGTCACTATTTTACAAGTTCCCGAATATCCAATATCCAACAAGGAATGTCGAATGATGAAATCGCTTCGCTCCGGCAGTTTATAGTTTATAAAAATAGGCAGAATACCTTATTCAAAATTCGATGTTGGACGTTGGATGTTCAATGTTCATAGCCTTTAGCTTAACGGCTACGTCCTTGATATTGGATTGTAATATCCAGGAATCGCGATGCTTT
>Ga0114925_10000722_pt1 | contig 15368 bp, 15 predicted proteins | sample SumtaG_2_FD_87287 | JGI IMG/M metagenome (GOLD analysis project Ga0114925, IMG submission 87287) | Deep subsurface microbial communities from Indian Ocean to uncover new lineages of life (NeLLi) - Sumatra_00607 metaG | ecosystem: Environmental > Aquatic > Marine > Oceanic > Sediment | place... | reverse complement strand
AATCAGTTTTATTAAGGGAAAATATAAAACAGATAAAAAAAAACAAAAAATAAAAAAAAATTTAAAAAAAATTATTTACTATGGCTAAAAAAAAAAAAAAACAGGTAAAAAGAGGCAAAAGACGACCAGGACAAAGTTATGACGTCCCAGTAGTAGTACCTTCTAGAATAAAAATGCCAACTAGAAGGCTTGGAGAAATGTTTGCCCGCGTTGTGGATATATACGGTAATGAGCGTATGCAAGTTTTTTGTGAAGATGGAAAACATAGAATTGGAAGAATTAGAGGTAAAATTAAGAAGAGGGTTTGGATCCGAAAAGGAGATTTAGTAGTAATAAATCCTTGGGAATTTGAAACACCCGTCGAAGGCAAAATGGAGAAGTGCGAGATCTCTTGGAGATATTTAAGGCATGAAGTTTCTTGGCTAGAGAGAAATAGGAGACTCCCTGAAATATTAGATATAAATAATATTTCCTTTTAGAATAAACATATTACTGGAATTTTAATTCTTAAAGTAGTAAAAAAGCAAAATTTTTTAATTTATTATTTTATTACTACTAGCATAACTTATTTTTTTTCCAACTAAATATTATTAAAATTTAAAATTTTATCATAATTCAAATAAGATTCGTGAAACAAAATGAGTGACCAAGACGAGAAGATAAACAATCAAAATAGAGCCGATGTTAACTTAGATAATATCATCAATGCTGAATTAAGTGAAGATGCTGAAGATTTAACTACACTTTTTGCTGTAAGAACAACAATAAACCAAGAGAGCAATATATTAAAACAAATCTTTTATAGGTTTAAAATCTTAGATACCATACCAGATATTAAATCTATGCTAGTTTCGCCATTATTACCAGGATATATATTTATTGAAGCATCTCAAAAAAGAGATGTTCAAATAGCTATTCAAGGGATCCCCCATATAAAAGGGCGTATTGTTGGCCAGATAAAACTTGAAGAGATTAAGCATGTACTCGTCCCACGCTCAGTCACAGAATTTCTTGAAGAAGGTGATACTATTGAAATCATCTCAGGAGTTTTTGAAGGGTCTCGTGCGTTAGTTACAAGAATGCCCCATGAAACAAGTAGTAGCGAAGAAGTAGTAGTGAGGTTACTACAAGAAGAAGCCCCAATAACAATAAAAGTACATGCTGACTACTTAAAATTAGTTGAAAAGAAGAAAAGAGCAAAAGAACCTATCCCTGAAATAACTGTAAGATCTCCTGAGGAAATCATTACTGATCTCGATAAAATGATTAGTTTTGATGATGAAGTTGATCAATTTGAGGAAGAATATGAAACCAAATATGATGTAGGGGCAATTGAGACCTATGAGGATGATGAGGATGACGAAGATGATGAATGGGCCAAATTTGATGGTTTTTAACGGTGAATAGGCTAAATAAAATGACGGATAAGGAAAAATTAATGGCTTTTAAATTTTTTTTATTAAAATATTTTATTAAAAATTATTGAAAATCGTAGAAAAATCGTGAAGTTGCAATGAATTTTTATATTTTATATTTTATATTTAAATTATCAAGACTTAATGAGCTATCATAAAAAGATTTGAAAATTATGATTAAAAATATCTTCATCATGAAAGCAAACACTGGAGAACTTATTTTTTATAAAACCTATGAGGATATTTTTAATATAGAATTGACATCAAGTTTTCTAAGCGCAATCTTCTCATTTGTTAAAAAGACTCTTAAAACTGAAAAATTATCAGAAATTGAGGTTGGTCCTTTCAGGTTCATTTTTGAAATCGAGCCAATCGGGAATTCCGAATTACTCTTTGCTTTATTTGCTGATCGAACTGACAATTTAGTTGAGCTTAGAAATCAACTAAAAGAAATAAAAGATCAGTTTTTAAATAAATTTGATCAAGACTTATTGGATGATAAATTTGACGGAGAGATCACAAAATTCTTAGAATTTAAATCAAATATTCAAAACATCTTAGAAGAGAGTAAAAAACTAGTTTCCGAAGAGATTCAAAAAGATTTAATTAAAATTTTCCAAGAGCTTCACACTTTTTCTTCCTTTGTTATATCATCTGCCCTACTTACTCAAACAGGCAGAATCATCGTATCTTACTTACATCCAAATGTACTATCAGAAATTATTAAGCTACTTGAAGGGAGATTTATTATTGGTAATAATAAAATAAATGAACTTATTACATTGGAAAGTTTTGGCATTTTAAGCTTAATAGGAATTGATGATCACTTCATTTCTGTCATTCAATTTAAAAATAATTGCCCTTTCGAAACAGGATTAATAATTTCCAAGAAATTTTCAATTAGGTTACGTAACTTAATCTGTTGATAGAGAGATGCTAATAATTATTAAAAATATTTAAGTAAAATCAATAATAATAAAATACAGAAAAGATTAAGGTTTTGAAAATGAGCGAAGAAAACGAAGATACATCAAGTGATGACCTACATCCTACAATAATAGACACGGAAGATATTGAAATTCTTGAACGAAAGCCACCTAATGACCAAATTATTAGTTACAATCTTGTTGGTAAAAAAGAAGAGGAAAAAACATCTGAAAATAATAACAAAAACAACGAATAGAGTTTAGATTACTCTTTATTTTTAATTTTTAATTTAAGAACAATTCCTATATTGTTTAAGACTAGGAACTTTTTATTAAAAAAAAGTTAAAAAACTAATTCATATTCTCTTAAATATAATCAATTTATCTAATTAATCAAATCAAAATACGAAAAATGGTGTAAAAATTATGACAGAAGAAAAGAAGACTAAATACTTATCTCAAGTCATTAATGATGAAATCCTTGAAAAATTAAGCCTCAAGAATAGGTATGCTTTATTAAATACTAACCTCACTGCAATGCTAAGTCCAGTAGAATTTAACTTCTTAAAGAAAGTGCAAAAATTCTGCATGAGATTTGAGAGAAAGAATAATATTATTCACGCTGCTGATGACGATATTTACGCATGGATTCCAGAATTTGGAAAAAACGGATATATAGCACGCGGCGAATCATTTGAGATGATAGATTTAAATTATAGCCCTTATGGCATGGCTACTGAATTTATGAGACAATTAGCTGTAGATCTTTTTGATCCTCAATTTGCTATGGGAGGTGGAGCTACAGTACTTGCTATAAATCCCGTTAAAGAACACCATGATGATATTCCAGTGAGATTAGAAGCGTTAAAAGAGATGGTGACTGGACAATCACCAGGGTGTATCTGCATCACTGAACCAGAGAGAGGTTCTGACGCTGTACATCAATTAACCAAATGTGATCCACAAGAAGATGGGAGTTTTATTTTAAATGGAGATAAAATCTTTAACACTAATGCTCCTAAAAGTAAATGGGCTGTGGCCTACGCAACAACCAGTCCAGAAGATCCTCAAAGTGGAAATAAAATGGCTCAATTCTTAATAGATACATCATGGGATGGTTGGTATTGCGAACGTGTGTACATTCCATGGGTGCCAAAGCTCTGGCTTGGCAAAGAGAAATTTACAAATCTAAGAGTTCCAAAAGAATATGTCTTGGGCGGGGTGGGGAAAGGAAGAGAACACCTTTTCGAAGGGTTAGTACCTGAGAGAATTGGAATAGCAATCATGAGCATGGCAGAGTGCTGGAATGCAGTCACCCATGCCATGATATATGTTAATAATAGAAAACAATTTGGCCAAATGATCTTGTTATTCCAAGGAGTTGGATTTACTCTCACTGATTTATGGGCAAAAACAACAAATCTGTCACTTGCCCTCCTTAAATTCTGTGAAAGTTATGATGAAAAAGTTGAAAAATTCGGTGGAACACTTCCAAGTAACATTTCACAAGCATTAGTGGCTTCTGCGAGTCAACTGAAATACCATTGTACTATGTTGTCCGCACAAGTTTGCTATGAAACAGCCAATTTATGTGGCGGTGCGGGACTTTGTGATAATACTTTATTGCATGATTTACTTAATATCTCTAGAATTCAAGAAATAGTTGGTGGATCTCGCCAGATACAGCAATATGTAATGAGTATGGCTCTAAGACAGGTCTACAAGATGTCTGGATTAACTTAGAACAAATCTTGTTAAAAAGATTAACCTTCTTAAAAAAAATTTTAATTTCTTCTTTTTTTTATTATCTTATAGACTATTAAATCTATCAATTTAAGTAAGTAAGATTTAAATAAAAAAAATAATTAGAAGAAAAGATTATATTTTATAGTTTCTATACTTCTTGTATTTCGTCTTCATCTCCAATTAAGTCTTCGATTTTTTCTTCCAATTCAGCGATTTTTGCATTTATTTGTTCCATTTTACTATATTGTTCACATTTTGAGCATCCATCATCTTCTTGGCAAAGATCAAGCGTATCACATTTCTCTTCTAATGCTTCCATATCATCTTGTAATTTATCAACTTCTTCTTGTAGTTTTTCTGCTTCATCAACCATAGTATTCACCTTAACTAATATATTAATGAATATTATATAATTTATGTCTTTTTTGGTTAAAAATTTAGATTAGTATGTGGTTAATATTTTATTCTATTTAATAAAATCCCCATTTTCCGGGATTAAATATCACGTTTGGATCCATTGTTTGTTTGACTCTTTGAAGCAATTTTACCCAATTGGGGTCGCATCGTTCTTTTACGATTTTAGTCATCCATGAGGGCATCTTATAAGGTATACAATCATTATCCAGCATAATGTTTAGGAACTCTTCTTGTAGTTTTTTGATTTTTTCTACTTCTTTGTGTTTTTTATATCTTAATATCGCCATAAAGGAACAATAATGACTATATTTCATGCTTTTCATGAATATCAATAGTTCTTGATTCCTTTCTTGAGAGATCTTACTAAATTTGTTAAATAAAGCTCCTGTACTATCAGTACTTCCGTAGCAACCAACCCATGTAACACCACTAAATTCCATCATTGGAGTAATTGCCGTTGGCAAGTCGTAATAAATAGAGAATTTCTCCCCTAAAAGATTAGCAAAAGGTTCGAAATTTGTTAATTTCATCACTTTATCTGATTTTTCATTAATTTTTTCAAATGTTTGTTTCACATAGGCAACTTTTGCGTTTAACAATTCCATTGTGTTAGCAGATAATGACAGAACTACTCCATAATCTGGTTCTTTATCATACTTTGGAGGGTTAATTATACCAAAAGTCATTTTTATAATTTCAGTATTCATTGCTGAAACATCCTCACAGCATTCAGTGCGTCCAATTTCTTTAACTAAATCAGCACATTCATTTCCACCATAAACTAATGCCACCAATGCAGTATTATATTTCTTCTTTGGCCATAATAGTACAGCTGCTTTTGTAACAATCCCTGTCATCCCTTGCCAACACATAAATAAACTCGTTAAATCTGGTATAGGATATCTTACAAACCAATTATCGTCTTTATATTCTTTCGAAAGAAAGCATGAACCTGTCCTTACGATATCCCCTGTATTTAAAATTACTTCTAATCCATTAACCCAGTCCGCCATACAGCCATAAGAAGTGCTTAAATTGGACATCCCAGATAAAAGGCCATTGGCTAGAACACTAGCATAAGGAGGGGCGTAAGTATAGCCGTATTTTAAATTTGGATGATTCTCATCAAGGTATTTTTTCAATTGTCCCCAAGTAACACCCGGTTCTAATAGTGCATACATCATGGAATCGTGTATTTTAATTATTTTTTTCATCCTCTTTCCCATATCGCAAATTATACCCCCTTGCTGGGGGATCGTAAGTCCTCCAACATTATTACCACTAACATAAGGTACTATGGGAATTTTATATTCGTTGCAGAATTTAACTAATCTCACGATTTCTTCAACGATCTCGGGGAGAACTACAAAATCCGGCATATATCCTTCAGATTCCGTCGCATCATATGAATATGGATAGAGATCATGCGGTTTATCAGAAACATGGGGTTTTCCAAAGATATCTATCAATTCTTCCAAGATTTTCTCTTTTTGAATGTGTTCGAAAATATTTCTTTGAGTATTCTCTGGATTTGTCATGATACAAAAATATTAATTATTTAGAAAAAAGTTATAAGCCCCATCTACCAGGGTTAAAAATATTATTAGGATCCATGACATCCTTTATTCGTTCAAGAAGCTTTAACCAGTTCGGGTCACAGCGTTTTCTAATTATTTCCGTCATCCAAAGAGGAGTCTTATAAGGAACACAGTCGTATTCAAGCATAATTTCGAGGAATTCGTGTTGCAGCTTTTTCACTTTTTCTAATTCTGTTCCTTTATGATACCTAATAATTGGTCGAAATATGGCATAATGACTTGATTTCATACTTTTTGCATAGATAATTGGGGCTAAATCATACTTTCCGTACAGTGCATAACATTTATCCATGAGAGGCCCTAAATTATCTGGATTCGTATAACTTCCGACCCATGTGAGACCATCCCATTCATATAAGGGCGTTAGGACATTTGGTAAATTATAATACATACCAAATTCCTTACCTAATACGTTGACAAAGGTGTCAAAGTCTGCCAATAATATCCTTTTGTCTTCTGCCTTTTCTTTTATTTCTTCAAGTACTTGCTTTAAATAATTAACCTTTGCCTTTAATAATTCCATTGTATTACCTGAAACTGAAATCATTATGGCGTAATCAGGTTCTTTTTCGTATTTTGTTGGATGTTGTATTCCAAAACCCATTTTTGCAAGCTCCGATGTAATACAACTAACTTCTTCGCAGCATTCTGAGCGGCCAAATTCTCGAATTACGGCGGCGCAATTCTCCCCCGTGTAAGCAATAGCCAACAATGCCGTGTTATATTTTTTTTTAGGCCATAATTGCACGGCAGCCTTTGTTACGATTCCAGTCATTCCTTGCCATCCAATAAACAATCCCGTAAGATCTGGTATGGGATAACGTACAAACCAATTGTCTTCCTTGAATTCTTTTGAAAGAAAACAAGAGCCCGTTCGAACGACCTCTCCATTATATAATACTATTTCCAAACCATTAATAAAATCTGCCATGCTTCCATGAGCTGTGCTTAAAGTGGATAGCCCCGATAGAATTGCATTCGCAACCACACTCGCATAAGGCGGGGCCATTAACATTCCGTATTTCAAACCGGGATGATGATCATCAAGGTATTTTTTAAAATAGCCAAAAGTAACACCGGGTTCTAATAGGGCATACATCATGGAATCGTGTATTTTAATTATTTTTTTCATCCTCTTTCCCATATCGCAAATTATACCCCCCTGCTCTGGGATCGTGAGTCCACCAACATTATTACCACTAACATAAGGTACTATGGGAATTTTATATTGATTACTGAACTTTACTAATTGTACGATTTCTTCAACTTTCTCTGGAAGAACTACGAAATCGGGCATTTTTGGATCTGATTCTGTCATATCATAGGAATAAGGAATTAAATTGTGAGCCTTCTCGGTCACATTTGGCTTTCCAAAAATTTTTATTAGTTCTGCTAAAATTTTTTCTTTTTCGATCCCTTCATAAACATTCCTTTTCATTACATCAGTCATATTTAAACCTCTCTTTACAATATGTTAATTACCCCTTCTAAAGAAGGTTCTTCATTTGCCATCTTTATTGCTGGAAAGAAGATTTTGTAAAATTTAAGAATAGTAAAAATGCGATATATCTTCTTAATTTTAATTTCTCCTTTTAAAAAAGCACCTATTAAACCAATCATGCCCTGACCTTGGGCAATCTTCATAAATGCGTCAAGACTCACGATCATTTTTAATTTAAACCGTCGCGGTTCTCCGTAATTAATGCTGATTGCGCCATTATCAAAAGAAAGTGAAAGAGCGTAAATATCTCTTAATTCAATCACAATTACACTCTTTTTTAACTTCTTAATCCTCTTAACGAACTTATTATCTTCTAATAGGGGTGTCAGAAGATTTTTCAAGGCTAAACCTAAAATGTCGTCTGGTTCATTAACTATACTCATTTTTATCAATTATACAAATTTCTAATTATATTATACGATTTAATGATTTATTATATAATATTATCGGTCAAGATTTAATGTTTTTACAAAATTTGCTATTTCTTTTCTAATGGTCTGAGCTGACATAAATCTTTTATCTCCTACATCCAGGTCGATTGATAGCATAGGAATGCCCACTTCTTCCCGTAAAGCTTCTCTAAGGATCTGGATAAGTGACACGGACTGCTTGCATCCTATATGTGATGTAAAGATCGCACAATCCGCCTGATATTCTTTACAGAGAAACACAGAGTCCTCTATCATTTTATCAGCCATACCTTGGCTCTGCCGAGTCATAGGATAGTTTAAAGCTTGTTTAGCTAGACCCTTATATATCCCTTCCAAATCTCCTGATAAATCAATTGGATCGAAAAATGAATTTGAAAACATGTCAAAAAGTACGCTCATTCCGAGTTCTCTGTCCATCCATTCGCACAACACAATATCAAAAAGAACAGACATATAAGGCCATACACATCGTATTTTTTCTTCCCCATATGGTCTTTTCCCAGACCTATACCTTTTTTTACCAATTTCCAAAACTTCTTTAAGAAATAGCTCGATCATATCTCCATGTAATATAGGTACTGATCTTGCCAATGCTGGACATAGAACACTCTCAAAAGGGCAAGGTATTGCTTTCTTTAATTCATTTATTTCGGCTTGGTATTCCAACGCTTTATTATGGTATTCAAGCGTTCTTCGGAGCTTCTCGTAATCAGGTTCTTGATCAATTATTTTTCCTAATTCAATAACCATACTTTCCATTTCCCGAGCAAAATAATTTATACTCCTTTGATCATGATAAATTGGCATATCTCCTATAATCAAGGGCGTATTATTGTAATACGGAAAAAAAGGATAACTAGCTATAGTGTTATCACAAGGAGCTGTAGGAGTGATAATTGCATCAAATTCAAACAAATTATCTAAGGTCATGCCGATAACTCCTTTTTGTGATGTGCACGTGTGATATGGATGACCATAGTTATCTGCAATGTCGTAATAAGGTTCAGAACCCAATGTCAATAACGCAGCTAGCAAATATGAAATTACTTCAACACAAACACCAGTTATCTCGTAAGTACCAAAAAACAATTCAAAAGGGAATGAAAAATGGTGACCAATAATAGGTAGTCCCTCTTCTGCTTTTTTAATGTTTTTCTCCATGGTTAATCTCATCACTTTTATGAAACTCTTTAGAATAGCCATATTATCTCCGGGAATTGTTGAGCAAATTATTTTTTCCGAGTTCTTTACGGCCTCATATAAAATTTCATACGGAATTATTTTATGTTCATTCAAATCATTCGCCTTATCTTCTTTTACTCCTTTAATATCTTACTATTACCGATCAAAAAACATCGTAAAGTTGCGAGTGTCGTTCCAAGACGCTTAAGAGGTTTATATTTTATTTTTCCAGTTAAAAAATATTTAAAAAGTAGTCTAATAACACCAAAAAAAGTGTATTTTGAAGAAACAATATCAATAAGCGATTCAACTATATTATCTTCTCTTGTATTGAAGGTTATTTCGACTCTAGGATTATGAGAGGGTCTCACATACGGATCTGAGGGTGTCTTGGAGAGAACAAATGTAAGACAATTAATTTTAATATTTAAAGCAGGAAAATTTATCTGAACCTCTTGCCCTTCTCTTTTTTCTAATTTTTGTAGATATTTTTTTTCTGTGAATGTATTTATTAAAATCTGTAATAATCTTCCAAAATTTTGAAGAGTCGCTTCTTTTATTAATCTATTAGCTAATTCTTCTCTATCAATTTGATTAATATTTGGAGTCTTAGTGCTATTTATCATTTTAAATATAGTTATTTATTTTTTTACTCTTACATATATTCTTCTTAAAAGTATTTATTAATTTCGTTAGAATAAGTTAGTTAAATATACAATTCTAACTTTTCATTCTATTATATTATTTTATGTATAGAGAGGTCTCATAAAATGAAAAAAAAAGTTTTAATAATTGGTTCTGGAATTGGAGGTTCTGGAATTGGAGCCTTATTAAGTAATACTAATGAATTTGAGGTTGAAATTTTTGAACAAAATTCTCTTATAGGAGGGAGATATTCTACATATGAAAAAGATGGATGGAAGTTAGATATTGGATGCCATTTAGTAGCTAATTGTGAGAATGGAACTATAGGACAGATATTTAAAAAAATTGGAAGGCCTGATGCGGTAAAATGGTCTTATTCAAGAAATCCAACTCCAAAGTTCTTTTACATCGATCATTTTCTTCTTTTTCCGAGAGAACTTACAGGATTAGAAATAACTGCGGAAGATCTAAAAAATTTATTAAAATTAATGAAACGCTTAAATCAATTTACAGATAATGAACTTGTGGAGTTGGAACATCAAAGAATTGATATGCGCGCATTCCTCTCAGATTATACGGACAACATGAAGGTGCTTTCTTTATTTTCTTTTTTCGCAGGGCTCTACTTTGTCATTCCCGACTTTGTAACTCCTGCCAGCGAATGGATAAGATGTCAACGAGATATTTTAAATTATAAAACTTCTGGGTATCCTATGGGGGGTACAATAAGCATTCCAAAAGCTTTTTGTGATTATGTGAAAGATAAAGGTGGTAAAGTTCATACTAATAAAAAAGTAAAAAAAATAATAATTGAAAATGATAAAGCTATTGGTATAGAAACTGAAGATGGAAAAATTGAAGGAGATCTTATAATCTCGAATGCCGGAGTAAAGGCCACAGTTTTAAACCTGATTGGAAAACAATTCTTTAACGAAAATTTTGTGAAAAAAATAAAATCTTATGATTATTCTCTTGCCACTATTCAGACAAAAATAGCATTAGATAAAGAGATTTCTTCTGAAAAGATGATTATGTTTGTTGGACAAGAGATAGCTCTTGACGAGTGGTATGTAAAAGCGTTTGAAGAGAAAAATTTCATAGAGTTTTTAGAAGAACTCGATTATCATCCTGTCCTCTTTATTCCAATTGTTTCTAATTTAGATCCTTCTCTTGCTCCAGAGGGTAAGCAATTAATTATCGCAGGTGGTGGATGCCCTACACCAAGTCAAGGATTTAATAATGATAAGTATAAGAAAAAAATGGAAGAAGCAATCATTAATAGTTTAGAAAGGATTTATCCAGATATTCGAGAACATATATTATGGACTGAAACGACCACTCCCGAAGATATCAATAATCTTTTTTATAAAGATGGAACAGTAGTAGGCATTGGTCAGACCGTTAATCAAATTGGTATAAACAGACCATCCCACGAACTTCCTCCGTTAGAAAATGTTTATTGTTGTTGTGCAGATACGGGAACAACTGGAATTGGGGGGGAATTGGCGGCTAATTCTGCTTTGGAATTATTTTCAAAAATAATAAAAAATTCACTTAAAAGTTGATAGCAAGAAAATATTTAATCAAATCATAAAAGAAAAAAAGCATGAACTAAGACAATACTGACTATTACTATAGCAATCACAATTAGAGAAAAATAAAAATAGTTATGAGTGAAAACTTTTTCCTTCTTTTCTGATATTGGTATATTAACTTCCATCTTATCGGTTATCTTTTCCTTAACAGTTTCCTTAGCAGTTTCCTTAATAGTTTCTTTAATGGTCTCTTTAACAGTTTCTTTAGAAGATGCTGGCTCAGCTTTATTGGGAATATAATGCACTTCCCTGAACTTCGCAACAGCGTCTTTTAATATTTCGTGGACTTCTTTCGGCAACTCATCATCTGGAATTTCAAAATCCTGAGTCATAAAATCGAGTCCTACAGTTATCTTGTAATCTTTTTCAAATTCTTTCTTGACAAATGTTTTAATTAATGATGATTTACCAACAGCAGCGGCTCCTGCTAGTAAGACCTTAAATCTAAAGTGATGATCGTTTTTAATTTCTCCTAATCTAGGGCTTCCTAAGTGTAACAAAGCAGTAATCGCTAATCGATTAAATAGATCATCTACATTTACATTTTTAAGGGCTGAAGTCTCAATATATTCAAATAAGTTATATTGATTAACTTTCTGGATAATTTTTTCACGTAAAACAGTTTCTCCGATTTCTGCTTTTAAATCATTTTTGTTTCCAACTAAAATAATTGGGACATTTCCAGCGCGCGCTCGTATTTCCTTAAAATAAGCATCTACTTTTTCAAATGTATCTGGACGAGCAAGATCAAAAACTAACCCAACTGCGGCAGTTCCCGCAAAAAAGTCTGTTTTGAAAAATTCAAATCGCTCTTGCCCTGCAATGTCCCAGAAACTTAAGGAAATCTTTACCATTTAATCCAGCCAGTTAATATATCTACCTACTTAATATGATAATATTATTATTTTTATAAATAAATTTCTTAACCACTTTTAAGTAGAAATGAGAGTATTAAAAAAAGATTATTAATTTTTAAATAAAAATTCTTATCCTTCCCAAATGCCAAAACACTCGTCCATAAAAGTATAAATCTTATTAATTCCAAGGCTTCTGTATAATTCTTTTAGACCAGCCTCGTCATAATTCCAAGCTGAGCGATTTTCATAAGAATTAATCCCATCATTATCTGCAAAGAAAAAATCTAATATTTTATAAAGACGTTCGGGTAAGTATTTAGTAATAAATATCGCAGCTTTGGCAGTCCAATCGTGGGCGGTTATATCTCCAGGTTTTATGGCATAAGGCTCACAGATAACGATTTTTTTTGCATGCCTTTTCGCATGTTCGACCAATTCAATATGCCTTGGATATATATGATGTAATATACCAGAAAAAATTATTACATCTTTTTTATCTTTCGGGTAATCTTCAAAATCAAAAATATTTTTCCTTTTTAAAATGATTTTCTTTGGTTTTATTCGTCCTTTCCTCCAGTCTAATTTCAATTTCTTTAAGAAGGCAGAGTTCAAGTCCCACCCTTCGTATTCCACATCTTCGGGGAGATAACGTGCTACATAGCCTGTGCCGCAACTAAGTTCTAAAACTTTTTGATTTTTTTTGCCATTACTCCTGACAAGTGTTGCCAAGGTTATAAATTTCTTTTCCCAGTCATAAAGTAGTTTATTTACCCAGTTATAGATATGACCGCTTCGATATGTTAAGGACCTAAATCTATTTAAAAATCTTGAACCTTTCATAAGTTAATTCGTTTTAAGATTTTTCGTTTTTTCTTTAATTATCGGCCATGCCAAACGCCAATTAAACCATCTGAAAGATTATAGATAATATTAAATTCCAAACTTTCATAGAATTTTTTCAGGCTCTCCCGAGTGTGTTCCCAAAGAGACCTTCTTTTGTAAGAATTTAAACCATCGTTATCTAAAAACAATTTATCAAAGAATTTGAACAATTTTTCAGGCAATAACTTGCCAAATTTCGTCCACAATCTAAAGAACCAAGTCCGGGCATATACATCATGTGGCTTTACTGCTATAGGCTCACATATAATCACTTTTCTAGCGTGCTTTTTAGCAGTTTCAACTAATTCAATATGTTTTGGAATGACATGATGTAAGATATCGCATAAAACGATAGTATCAATATCTCCGTTTAAATAATCGTCGTAATTGAAAATATTGCTCTGTTGTAAGATAACTTTTTTAACGCTTATTCTCCCTCGCCGCCAATCCTTTTTTACCCTTTTAAGAAACCGGTGATTAAGGTCAATCCCGAAATATTCGTTCGAAGGATGTAAATATCGAGCTAAATAACCCGTTCCGCACGGAAGATCTAAAACGAGCTGATTTTTACCTATTATATTTGCAATTATTGCAAATTTCTTTCTTTGATCAAAAAGATTCTGAAGACACCAATTATAGACCGCTCCGCTGCGATATGTCAATGATCTGAATCCTGTCTGTGCTTTATTTATTGACATATTGAATCTCGTTGTTTTAAAAATATCTCAATTTCATTAATAATGATACAACTAATCTTTTTATTTATTAAAAACTTGTTTTTTTTTTAATAACATTGAAAAAATGCGTTAAAATAAAAAAATAGAAGATAAAATTATTTAATCTCAAGCTTTTCCATCTTTTCTTCAATTTCGGTATAAAGAAGATTGGTTTCTTCCTCTAATCGTTCAACTTCTTCAGATATCGTTTCAAATCTATTCTCTTGTTCACTTAGTTTGGTTACATATTTCTCTCTTAACCGATTTTCTTGAGTAGTGTCTCCTAAGACTGCGATATTTTCCCTTAGTCTCTCTTGTTCTTCCGTCATTTGATATCTTTCATTTTCTAATTTCGATTTTGTATCTAAAAGATCGTTTCTTTTACCAATTAATTCCCCAATTTCTCTCAATTGCGACTCCAGTTGTTCGGTAATAAATTTGCGTTTAATATAGAAAGAAACTTTTTTCAAAATATCATCTTTCGTATAATTCCAAAGATAATACGATGTAGAATTCTCTAATCGTTCTCTAATCTTAAACGTAATAGCATCTTTAGGTTTTAACGTGATTTTAAAGCGCCAATAATTAGCAGTTTCCTCTGGTTCAATAGGACTTTCCTTGATCTCATAACCAGATTTTTTTGGATGATCTAAATATAGTTCTTTCGTTTCGTTAGTTTTATTCTTAATGTTATAGGTTGTTCTCAGATCTGTGAAATAATATTCATAACCATATGCTCCGCTAAAGGTGAGTCTGTGAACTTTCCTATTATGAGATATTTCCTTATAGTTAACAATAACGGCTTGTTCAACAGCATAGTTCAGAAGACGGGTGTCCTCCTTATTTAGAAATGGTATTATCGCCTCGCCAGCTAGATTATTATCATAAATTATAGTAACTGGTCCTCGTTCTAATGTTAAACCAGAGGTATTTGTTATTTCGAGGCATGCATTGGGATTTTTATCGTATTCGTTCATATTATAAAGCAATACTTTTCTTGACTTTATTTCTTCAGTTAAAATTGGAACTAAAGCGCTGTGCTTTCTTTTTATAGAAACTGGATTGGTGATATTGTACTCGAATAATTCGCCTAAATCCTTAGTTTGAGTATTTGTTTGAGATACTAACTTATCCATTACAGAAATTTCACCAGCACTACTCCCATCAACACTCATATAGCCAAACATTGAGCTTGATGTTCTTGCTGGTGCTTGTGCCATTGGTTTTGCCGAAGGCATTGCCAGTTTAGGAGGACCTGGCGGAAGTTTCTCTTTTTCTTTATATCTCATGAATTTCTCTGTTTCTAAACCATCTTCAATTTCAGTTGGTCGCGCGCTTAGCACTCTTGGTGGCTGAATTCTGGGCCTGTCTATGAAGATCGGTCTATAGAAATCGTAAATGAAAGAAACTGGCATCCCCGCAACCAAAGAAAGTCCTATATCCTCCCAGTCCTGATT
>Ga0114925_10000721_pt1 | contig 15372 bp, 4 predicted proteins | sample SumtaG_2_FD_87287 | JGI IMG/M metagenome (GOLD analysis project Ga0114925, IMG submission 87287) | Deep subsurface microbial communities from Indian Ocean to uncover new lineages of life (NeLLi) - Sumatra_00607 metaG | ecosystem: Environmental > Aquatic > Marine > Oceanic > Sediment | place... | reverse complement strand
ATAGTAATTGTATTATTAAATTCGTCCACCGTTTCGTTTGCAACCCCTGTGGTAATTAGTTCAAGGATTTCTTCAGCATGTTGTAGGGAGCAATTGTTATGAATTAATGTAAATTCGATTCCATTGGTCGTAGAGCCATAATCATTTACCATACGGTTTTGCCCTGAGATTTCAGCACCTTCGAGACAACCGGGAACGAGGGACCAATTGATCTCTCCGGTTGTTGAGTTTGTAGCATGCTGAATTAATGCATTGAGTTTACTTTCTCCAAAAATAGAATTTGGTATAATAATTGTGTTCAATCCAAACTCAAAGGGGCTATCCTGAGGTATATCTTCTGCGTTAATTCCAAGCTGTATAACTGCCATTCTTTCAACATTATGATATCGACCATATTCAACTGAAAAGCTATTATTTTCATAGACTGCGATTGTGTTAACTCTATCTAAACCGACAGTTTTAATAGAGAAACTAATATCAAAATGCCTTGTTCTACCATATCGTCTTGTACCGGTAGATTGACCGATAGCATTGAAATTAAATCTTAAAAGGTTATCATCCCCTTCAAGCGGACAGCCATAATAGCCGTAACTCTCATAATCATCAACTCTCCCGAGGAGCATAAATTCTTTTATCATAAATGACCTTTTATCATCATCTATATCAAAATAATATGTGGCATCAAAGTCCGCGCACCAATAATGGTAATGTCTAGAAGTCCTTGTAATTGGAGTAATTACGCCTTGGTTGTCATATTCTTCAGAGAGAGAAAAACCTGCGACCATTCTATCAAATTCATCCACATCTACATCCCACCCAAAATAATCCAGGATCATATAATCTTTCGCTCTTCCTTGTATTAATTTAACTCGAATTAATAAATTTCTTTTAGGATCTACGTCTCTTGGATCGACAATACCATCTGCATCAGTATCCTTTAAATTGGGGTTAGTATCTTCCGTATAAATTTCTTTATAATCATTCCATCCGTCGAAATCCGAATCGGACAAAAGTGGATGAGTGATCCAACCTCTATTAAGTTCAGGATTGATCTCAGTGCCATCCATGATGAGATCTCCATCCGAATCTGGATTAGTAGGGTCTAAATAAGCGACAAGATTAATAGAAAATTCTTCTAATAGACAATTATAATCTGAGTAAATAGTTAAGTTATATACTCCTCGGAAATTTCCTCCTAATTTATTATCTATGATGGCCTTAAAATCTGTAATGTTAACGAAATATGGATTTCCCGTAGAAACGCCTTCAAATAACTTAATACCATTCAGATCAACGCTATATAAAAGAGTTCCAACATAAAGCATTTCACTAGAGCTCACGGAAATAGTCATGGTTGCGCTATAAGCCCTTGAAACTTCTGATAATTCAAGTGCAAAAGTATTTCCTTGTGTGCCTTCAAATTCTAATGACTCAGATTTAGAAATACTACCTCTAGTATCAAGTGATCTTTCAAAAGATATTAATTCTTGACTGTCTAATAATCCATCAGCATCACTATCATTGACAATAGGATTAGTGGGATGCAGTAAATCAATTCCTCGAACCTCTTGATAATCTGAAAGACCGTCAAAATCAGTATCTTGCTGAGTGACGTTTGTACTAATCAATCCCCACTTAGTTATTATTCCATTAATCTCCTCTCCATCGCTTAAACCGTCACCGTCACTATCATAGTTTTTAGGATCTGTTCCTATCAATTTTTCTTCCCAATCCGATAATCCATCGAAATCACTGTCTATATTGCTAGGATCTGTGCCGTCTAAATACTCCTCATAGTCGGTTAAATTATCTCCATCAGTATCAATAAGGAACGGACTTGAGCTAGTATGAATTTGAATAAAGCCATTGCCAGCATCTCTTTTAATGCTAATTTCCCAGCCAAACCATTCATCGCCATCCCCGAGTTTATCGTTATCTGTATCCCATGATAATGGATCCGTTCCAAGAGAAGCCTCTCCAATGCCTATGGAAGGGTCATAACCATCAGGCAATCGATCTCCGTCTGTATCCCATAAATATATGCTTGTATTTGACCTATCCATTTCGTACCAATTAGCTAGCCCATCGCCGTCTTGATCAACACCTCCAATACCGAACTCATTTTCCCATTCCATAGAGAGCCCATCGCCATCATCATCCATAAAGGTATAGATTTGAAATTCAGCCCAACTACTTCCCCCGGAATTATCAACAATCTCGACACTCCCTTTAATCGTATAAGTATCAGTACAATCAATAATCTTAGTATGTGATTGTCCTTGATGAGTATTAACATCAATTAAGGTTGAATTTTTTCCATATACAATCCATTTGTACGTAATATCGTTGAGATCGGAGTGAGTATCCAGAGTATATGCGGTGATTCCGATTTGTCCCGGGGCACCGTAAAACATTTTAGAAGATACGGCAACAATAGGAAGTACATTCTCCACTATTATTGATATTTTGGCACTGGATTGTTGACCAGCTTTATCTGTTACTGTGAGTATAGCTGAATATGTACCCGCATCGAGAACTAATGAGGGTCTTTTCTCAAAAAGTGAATACATAGGATCACCTTGAGAGTCATATAGGTCCCATTGCCATTCGAGACTTAATTCATCCGAATAACTATCAATTACTCTAGTATCTAAAACAATGACATCCCCTTCTATGCCTGTAAATGTAAATGGTCCTTCGAGCCTTGGTGGGGCATTTGAAATTGTAATTGTCTTGCTAATGCTATTTGAATTACCTCCATTATCAGTAACAAAGAGAGTGATATTGTATACTCCCGCTTCAGCCCAAGATTTTATAGGATTGGGATCAGTTGAGTATGTTCCATCATCAAAGTCCCAGTACAGACGTAAATCTCTAAGATCAGAGGGTGAATCTGAAATACTTGAGCTCAGCTTTACATTAGAATCTTCCGTTGCATTAACAACACCGTAAACATGAAGGACAGGAATATTATTTCGAATTTTAATAAGGAATCCTCTTTTAGTAATAAAATTGCCATCGTCAGCGTAAACAGTTATTAGAAATAATCCACTCTGTTTAAACATATGGGAAATATAATAGATGGACTCGTTCGCATCGTAATAAGAGTCATATAAAGTCATTGAATCGCCAAAATTCCATTTCACATCTACAGTATCATTATCATAATCCGAGACTCTCACAGCAAAATTAATTTCCACATCTTCAGAAGCAATATCTGGCAAAGAAAGCGGTTCAAAATGTGGCGCTAAATTTTTAATGACAGGATCATCTTCATAATTATATTCAATAATGATAGAATCCTTTCCACCGTCATCGTCTTCGGCTCTGGCGTTTATAAAATTTATAGTTTCTAAATTTTGTAAAATTTCTAAGTTTTTTAAATGTAAAATATTAATTAACAAATCGTTAATATTGTAAACTTCAATGTCGTTAGGATCTAAAGTAAAATTAAATTCTTTACTTGCAGGAAAATCGCTATTTGAAATATTATCAGAGAATAATTCTTGATGAATGTTAATTTGAGCATATTTTGAATTATCCTCCTCCCAGATATTAAATACACATAAGTTATCACTGATATTTGTCTCATAATGATAATGTTGATAATAATGGATATCATCAATAAATACACTATAATTCCCGCGGGCGAGTGAAGTACCAAAGCCAATGGAATTAAAAGAATCACTTTCTCCGACAAAATAATGAGGCATTAACCCAACTTTAGAATTATTACCATCTATTGAGACTCTAAATGTCCCTTGTTCAAGTCCTGCGTATCTCGAATCCTGATATTCAAAATCTATTTCTACAAAGTACCAGCGATTTTCTTCTGCTTCGGCTATTTCGATAGGAGCCAAACCTTCCTCATCGAGAGAATTCATGTACCAGCTATTATTTTGTATGGCTATTAATGGCAGTGGAGGTAAATCTGATTCTAAATCTAATAAATAAAATATGAAGGCTCCATCAACCTCTCCCTCTGGAAAGTCAAAAAGCTCGGTTATTCTTACCCAAAACCTTATTGACCCGCTTTTCTGTTCTCCAAAACTCTGTGACATAACTGTTAATGTTATAGAATCATCACTCATGTTCACAACATCATAACGTCCATCAATCGGACCATGTATTACTTCTACACTATCATTGTTAATTGGGAAATTACCGGCAATTTCCTCCGGTAGGAAATCATCCCAACCCTCCGGTATAGATCCGATATCATTTTCGAATGTAAATTTTGACGCATTTGCGTTAGTAAAATTAAACAATTCATTCGTAAAATTAAGTTCCATTAGCGTCTGAGTAATAAAATCAACGGTCATGTTAACATCATCTTTCGAAGGGTCAAATAAGGTTCCGCTGAATTCGATTGAACATAATGGGACTAAATCTCCATCTTCATTCCACCAACTATCAGGATCTATTATCCACTCATCCTTTTTAGTAATGATATGGAACTTATGAGTGAGAGTAAATGAGGTTCCATTAGGAAAATCAAAAGTTAGATAAACCCAGAATACACCCGGACCAGATATTTCTGTGTAATTTACCATAAATTCCCAATCTTTTGAAGAATCTAAGAATAATGGGATGGTTTCACCTTTAGCGGTATGTTGCATCTTAGGTTTTGTAAGATTGTAAGTATTAATCGTTGAATTATCTGCTATAAAGTCAATATAAATTTCAGCTCTTTTTGAAGTAGGACCTGAAATTTCCATAGTCAAATTAACTTTATTATAATATACTGCAGAAGTATTAATATAAGCATTATAAATATCAATATCAGGCGCAACATTTCTTACATGAATTTTGGCAATGTCCATATCCCATAAGCCCTCAGTATCATTTACAAATATTTTAATATATTCAATTTCATTGTCATCATTAAAGATATAACTATGCTTCCATCCTCCTTCTTGATATTCAAATAATTCTTGATTCCCGGTACCCCATAAATATTTTAATCTGCTATAATCCCCCCCTACACCTAGGTCTAAGACATTACAAATGATTGTTTGGCCCTCATCGAGTATAATAACATCATCTTCTATTTTATAATTTTCAATCGTGTATTGATTACTTCCTAATATGTAATTTTTGTCCCAGCTAAAACTTACGGCATCTAAATAGACTGCACTTTCAGGAGAACTATTATAAAGGTAAAAATTAAGTGTATTGATGTTATTCAGCTCATCAGGATAAATTTCAGGCCAATAATTTGACATATTAATTCCTGGGTTAAAATTTTCAAAAAAGTGAGTCCAATTTAAAATCGGTATATTATAAGCCAGAGAATATTCTTCATTCAATCCAAGCCTAAATTGACCTTTACTTAAATTCATATAATTTCCTTCGGTACATTCAAAATCTATTGTTAGCCTATTCCAAGCATTATTTAAGGGGGTTATCCCTTCAATTAGGATTTCCTCTTCGGTAAATGAGATCCAATCCATTTTAGAAATATAAAATTTTCTATCTTTTAACTTTATATTTATTCCATCCGGAATTGAGACAAACATCCACAGCCAACTCTGCATTAGCTGAATATGAAATCCATCTTCTAGGTCATGTAAATAGAACCATAGCTCAACTGTTCCGTTAGGCTGTAATAAAGCACCAGAATCTTTAGAATAATATAATTTTGAGGGATCTGAATAATCTAATATACCTTTCCAAGTATTATTTCCATAAGAAATGCCGGGCGATTTATATCCTGTTTTGATTGGATCTAATGCCACAACTTTATAATGATTTACCCAATTATCAATAACCAGGCATGTCTGGTTCTTGTATTGCCACCCATACAAAATATCAATTCCATTTGACCAATTTTCAGGAATAGAACCAATCTTATCTTTCTCAAACGTATACGAACCCTTATAAAGTGGTGGACGAAATCTTACTTCTGGTGGGCGACTATCAATAATAATTTCCTCTGTAATAATTCCGATCTCACCATTATCATCAAGAGCAACTAAACTTAGATTATAACGCTGTGCTTTTAAGTATTTATGAACGACATTTTTACCGTATGAAACCTTTCCATCACCAAATCGCCAGAAGTATAGCATACTTTCTTTATCACTTAGGCTATCTAGTGTGGGTTCAGCACTGAAAAAGATATAAGTATTATCAAAAAATACACGTTTAGGAACTGAATTATCCCCGATGATATAGCCTGGACTCCAGCTTAGACCAATAACATCGATATAAAACTCATAATTAGAATAATAATCATCTGAAGAAATAATCAAATTACTGATGTATTCCTCACATACTATAAAAGGAAGAGGATTTAGAACTCTTATTCCATCAATATAAATATAATATTCCCCGGCAGATAGTCCTTTATATCCGCTTCCGCTACATTCAAAGTCTATTCTTAAATGGTGCCAGACATTATTTTCAACAACGGGTACATTTGGAATATATGCCCACTGATTCTCAGAATATTCATACTTCCATCCTCCATCTTCAATCTTTATAGATGGCCCTTTAAAACTATTGCCTAAAGAAAGATAGTTTGGTTTATAGTGATCAGTTGTGTAAACCCATAGTTCTAGTGTTCCAAATTTGGGATGTTCGGGTATATTAAGTCTTGTTTTAATGTAAGATTCATCTTGGTCGCTTAGCTCCAATATTTTATAGTGATAATCATTAATTAAAGGATCTACTCTATCTACAACTTTACAAGTACTTGATGAACCGATCGAATCTAATACCCAAGGTTCACTTGGGAATAAATTAGAAGTTTCATATCTAAAATCATATGGAGAAGAATAAGTATCTGAGAAATATTCATAATTTTGATTAATCTCATAGTCGGGATCCCAACTTACGCCCAATGCATCTACATAACATTGAAATTGAGCATCTTTCATTCCTGTCATAAATCCCAAATAATTTAATGAATAAGTATAGTATGTTTGGAAGATTTCTGAAGCATCTCCATTAATATAAACTCTAAATTGCGATGGATCTAAGCCATTATAAGCCCGATTGAAATACAAGTCAAAATTATATTCTATTCTTACATGATACCACTTATCATTTGAGACCCCTTCAAATCCACTTAGATTATAAAAATTTTTCTCATAGGGCCTGTTAGATCGTGTGTTAAAAGCTTGCCATTTCTCATCTTTAATCCTTAGGCCAAAGCCTCTTGAACCCATCCATAAATTGCTTACTATTGGTTCATTTAAAGAATCATCCCAATTATATTCATGCTGCCAAAATTGATCTAAAATCAAACCTTCATCATCATATTCTACAGCTCCGCCATACATGTAAAACTCATTATTTGAATCGCTTGTACGAACAAAAAATTCCCAAGATCCATAGGTAGCTAAAGTTGGACTTATACCTTCTAGATTTTCTTGCTGTAATTGCATTCCCACTTTATCAATTTCAGAAAGATCGCTGAACTCAACACACTTATAGTGAGCATCTTTCCAATCTATAACTCTAGGAACTGCTGATACGATATCTACAGATTCATTTTTAGGTTCCGAGTGCCAATCAGCAGGGATATAATTTGTTGAATTATATATTTCAAATCCATAAGGCGAACGTCCTGAAATATCATTATCGAAATCAAAAGTAGAATCAATTTTTACACCATAAGTCACAGAGGGTTGGGGGGCTATGTTTATAACGTTAAGGTCTATAGCCTCTGTAGTAATAGCGTTATTGTTATCAATACAAGTTAACGAAATTGAGTAAGTTCCTGCTTCTTTCCAGGAGTAAAGGATACGAGATTCACCTTCAAATTGTCTACCAACACCCATATCATACAAGTACGTTAATTCACCAGCGTCTATAATTGATTCAGTTAAATTAGAGATGTGAACACACACAAGAGTATCTTCTTCTGTGGTTGTTATATCTTGACCATATTTAAAATTATCTCCTACGTCATATCCATCAATCCAAGAATATGCGACGCTATCTATCAACCAAATAGCTTTCGGTGCTGCCGTTGTACCGAAACTTAGAGAGCTAATCGCAGCTACATCCCGTCTAAATCCAAGGCCGGTTCCTGCCAAAACACCATCAATAAAAATATCAAACGTATCTTTTTGACAATCAAATGCCACTCTAAAATGAGTCCACTGGAATTCTTTATCAAATGAATATTCTGTTTCTTTATATACACTCTTTATATTTACGCCTCCGTAAAGATATTTGATTTTATTATTATCTTGATGATCAACTAAAATTTTTATCCCATTTCCGAGCTCTACAATCAAACCAGATAATGATTCGGGAGTCTTAACCCAACTATAATAATCATTATTTAAATCAGGATGAGAATCTTGTATGGCATTCTTAAACCAGAATTCGACTGACCCTTCTTCCTGAGGCACATCAAAAACATTTGTAGTCTTAATAGAGGAACCCGCATCATAAAGCCTTAGAGCTTTTTCAAAAGGATCTTCTGTGTCTATAACCTCTACATGTCTATAGCTATAAGCCTTTGGTATAGACCAATCATTTGTACTTTCGAATGTATATTTTGCCTCATTAACTATTAATTCTTTGCTCACAGCAAGGTCAAAAAGAGGGGGATCGTTCTTAATTTCAACCGATACATAAGCAATATCAAACCCTAATCTACCAATTACTTCTAATGTGATCAGAAAAGAACCCTCCTCACCATAGCTATAAGAGAGATCATTTAGAGATCTTGGGTCTAATTGTATCCTGCCTGCCATATGACCATAGTTTATCCATGCTTCGTCAATGTGTCCTTCTGTCTCAATTATAAAATTTATATTTTCATTTACATCATAATAGGCTTTTTCTATTTCAAATTTTATGATCTTAGGTGGTTTGAGTTCACCAAAAGCTGTTACATGAGCAACCTCCTGTATGCAAAATACAAATAACAGTGCTAAACTCCAAATTATTGTTTTATTCCTGGCAAGCATGAAATATTACTTTTCAAATTGTTTTAATTCTTAATATCTGGGTTATATTTAAACAAAAAATCTTTTTCAATATTCTTTCTCTAGATTGAATTTTCAGAATTCTTAAACTATTTTTATTTAAAGAACAAAAATTTCATCAAGCGTGTCATTCATTTTATAAAATCATCCTAAGCAAATACTTGTACAAAAATGTCCCAAATAGAAAATTTCTTGAAGGAAATGTCAGTTTTTTGTATAGAAAAATCTAAAGAACAGCGTAATTCTGTGGTCGAAAAATCCCTAGATCCTATCATCTTATATAATTTCATATAATATATATTTATAATATGACTATTTAAAGATTTATTAAAAAAATCTGAAGAAATTGCCGTTACTTTATAAAAATATAAAGTAACTCATACAATACTATAATATTTGATTTACTTTATAAAAATATAAAGTAATCTATATCCATATTTATTTCATACTTTCTTTAGAATAATTTTATTTTTAAATTATTCTTTTTATTATTTTCTTAATGTTAGAAAGGTCGAAATACCCATGAGTAAGGATTTTTCTTTTATAAATATCCAAATTATGAAAAAGTGTAGTTTATAAAAACATAAAGAAAATAAATAAGAAGAAAAATGACTTTTAAAGAACCATACGAGAAATATTTTCCGAAGAAACCAACAAGAATCTTAATGTTATTAATGAAAAAGTGCAATTCTGGAGTTTTCTTTAATGAAATTGTCGAATTAATTGAACCTAGGGATGATAGGACATCTCAAATCTTAAAGGAGTTAAAAGAAAAGAAATTAATCTTGAGTGAAAAGGTTAAGGATTCTATAAGTAAAAGAGTGCATAAGAAATATTCTCTTACGAAAGATGGGTTAATACTAGCAAATAAGATAAGATTTGAGGGATTTAGCGAACAGGAAATACAAAAATTTAAAGATATAGGGTCTACTAATAAAAGGATAATTAACCTAATATATGAGATAATAGAAGAAGTAGAAGAGTTGGAATATATAATATCTAAAAAAGATATGAAAGATATGCTTATAAAGATCTTAAAAAAAAATTTATAATTAAAGAATAGAAATAATAAAATTATCTATTATGATATCGTTTTTTATAGATATATAGTGTGATTGCACCGATTATACTAATTAAAAAGAAGATATCATATCCCGGTATCCCTCCTGAGGGTGCTCCATCCTCCTCTTTATCTTTTCCATTCTTTTTATCAGAAATAATTTTCGTAACATTGACATCGCAGTATCCAACATTTCCTGCAGTATCGTTAGCGTAAAATCTGATTATTATCGAGGCTTCAGGCGCAAAATCCCAAATTACCGCGGCAAGTTGTCCAGAAGCGGGAATTGAGTAATTATCTGACCAATGAGTTCCGTTATATATAGATACCCATATATCGTCCAAATTTCCCTCGTCAATAGAAAGGTCATAATTCGGGATTTCCACATCAGTAAAGTTTGAAGGTTTATTGATTGCGATGTTTGGTGCAATGATATCTTTCTTAAAAACCGCTTCAGAAAACCCTAAATTTCCGAGTGAATCATTTGCGTAAAATTTTATCCTTACTGTTCCGTTTCCGACATCATTCCATAAAAGTTGATTTAATTGGCCCGACATCCCCAATAAAGTAATCGATTCATTATCCGACCAATCTGTTCCGTTAAAAATAGAATACCAAGTTTCATTTAGGTTTCCCTCATCAATAGAAATATCATAATTTGGAGCAGTTTTTCCTACTATAGAATTATTCGCAGGATTGATAATCATGATATTAGGAGCTATTTTATCCTTCTCAACGGAGACGCTTGCCGAACCGATATTATTCAAGGTGTCATTTGCATAAAAAGTGATAGTTATAGTACCATTGTCAAGTGGTCCCCATAAAGTTCCTTCAAACGTGCCGTTAGAGGAAAAGGGTTGAGTAGTTAGACCGCCATCGAAAGAATACCATGATTCATTTAAGTAATGGTCATCTTCAAGCTCGACTTCGAATTCTGGAAGCGTACTCCCTAAGAGGTCGCCAGGGCTTGGTTTATTAATAATAATCGTGGGCGCTTTTTTATCTAGAAAGATAATGGGATAAGAATCATTACTATTTGCAGAACCTGAGATTCCATATAGGGTATCTCCGATACCATTTTTATCATTATCATTACCCACATAATCGCTATAAAAGTTGCCGATAGATCCATTGTCCCAATTATTAAAGTTTCCGCTATCTTCCGCATTTATATTATTATTGCTGAAGTTATTTAAATATATAAGATTTCCTTCTCCATCAATAACTATTCCATAATTTATGTTACTACTTGCATTATTTCCTATTATAGTGTTATTATTACTATCAATTTGCAGCCGGATTCCATCCCGACCATTGTTATTTATCATGTTGCTAACAATTGTATTATTATTACTTTCTTGTAAAAAGATTCCATCAAGTCGACTATTATTATACACCACATTACCTTTAATCGTATTATTGTTACTCTGGTAGAGACTCATTCCCGCACGTTGGTTGTATTCTATAATGTTATTTTCTACTGTATTATTATGACTATTACTAAGATCTACACCCAGCCCATATATGGGATCTTTTATTGTATAACTCACATTATTTCCTAAAATATAATTATTATAACTTTCATAGAGATATATTCCAAGCCAATCGTTATAGGTTACATTATTCTGTAAAACTTTACTATCATTGCAGTAATCTAAGATGAGACTATAAGTATTTTGGTTTACATCATTATTCAGAACCGTTATATTGTTAGTCCCATTTAAATATATCCCAAGCCCGTTATTATTTGATATGTTATTTTTAAACAGAATGCCATTAGAAACATTGTAAAGAAATAATGCACCTTTGTCTAAATCAGCAGTTCCATTATATAACGTACAGTTTTGAACGATAAAATAAGCATCTGAATCGGCTATTGTAATACAACTGGTTGAATTTTGCCCGTTTATTGTAATATTTTCGAGAACATAGGGATCGTTCCAAGCTCCAGAACCTTCACACCATAAAAAGGCAGAGGCTTGCTGCCAAGTATAGTTCCCGCCACCAGATTCGTTAATTATTAATGAGTGAAATGTCCAAAAACTTGAGGATTTTGGCTCAAATACATCAAAATCTTTATTATAATCATTAGAATTTGTAGTTTCCGGTTCAAAATTATTGGTTATCCCGTATAATAAAGCAAGGGTAATAGTTAAACAAATAAATAGAGCATTTAATTTATCATTTGATTTCATTTTATTTCGACACTTTTGGTTATTAATTAATTTTATTTATCAATATTTAGTATTTATAATTTCATTTTGAAATAGGTTTAAATTCTCCTATAAAAATGGTTTTATATAAATAAAAAAAATGAAAATCATCTAAAAAATGATTATTGATTTTTCCTTTTTATAAAAACAATAATAATAAAGATGGAAAATATTTGATGTGGCATACTATTGTCAAACAGCATAAGAAAAACAAAAATAAAATGGAAAAATAAGACATTAGAACGAAAGATTAGCTATTGCTTGAAATTTAGTTTCGTTGCTGGTAGTCTAATTATGTCGCTTATCTCATTTTTAACATTTTCATCCATTCAAGCTTTTTTTTATAACGTTGAGATTCCTAATGGAGATCCTGAGATAAATCTTGATTTAAAAGAGCCAGAAAATATGTATGTAAAACTCCCTTTCAAAATATCAAATAAAGGCTTTTTTGACATTAGAGATATTGAAATGAATATTAGCGTGGATATTTTATATACAGAAAACGTGTCCTATAAAGAGACTCGCAAGACTATCTTTTTGAGAGAAGATTATAAAGTTGGTCATTGTAAAATCGGGCAAGAATTAGTCAAGCTATTTGAGGGAAGTTCTCAAGATTTTAACCTCTCGGCTCTAATAATTTATAAGAATGAAGTTGATGTTTCTAAAAGCGTGAAGCTCTTACTTAAAATAGAATTATCAGGAAATTTATATAATCTAATATCTCTTGATATTCGATTAGAAAATATAATTCTGGAGGAAAAATAATGAAGGAGAAAGAAAAGCTCACCAAGAACTTAATTCTCAGTTTTCTCAGTCCAATCTTATTTACTTCCATTACAATTATAGTATTAATTACGTCCCTTATCTCGTTAAAGACTTCACCATCGTTTACCGGGATTGAAATCGAGGATTATCTAATAAAATTTGAAATAATTATCTATATATCAATTATACTTACGAATATAAGTTCTTTTTTCTATTTCCTTGGTGCTTATTATCCTAAATATTCTAAGGAAAGGGGGTTATCATTATTAGTAGCGACTATATTTCTTCTTGTAGACACAATCGTGTGGTCAACAATAGGGTATATTGAGATTAAAATCGAGGGTGTCGGTCAAATAAGGGTAGATTTCACGTTCCTATTAATCATGTCAATAATTCTTACATCTATTTTGGTTTTAAAGAAAATAATTGATTTTTATGATTTTAAGAGAAATAAAATCCATTACGAAAGAGAGGTAAGAGAAAATGAGAAAATATTGCGGGACTTGACCTCTTTTATTGAAATTAAGACTAAAGCGGACTATAATTATTATATAGGGGAGGCAAAACAACAAAAAAATATTAGTTTCACTCAAATCATGCGATATTTTATTAATAATCACTTATCGTTTTCAAAAAAGAAGCTAAAAAAATATTTTATTAAATCTGATATATGATATTTTCTTTTTTAAATGAATTTTGAAGCGATTTTTATTTAAATATGTAGAATATATCTAAAAATTATTTAATTAATAATCAAATAACTACTGAGATAAGAATCGTTTTATGCGCAGAAAGATAAAAAAAACGGATTTTTTCCTATTTATTGTTTTATTCAATTTAATGATAATTCCGTTTGGTAATTATGCTGATTTAAGCCCAGAAAAAACTGATTTTGAAAGAGAAAATTTAGGAACTTCTGTAAATCTTAACTGGACAAGAATAATTGACGAAAATAATGGAGATGAGGGAAGAGCAATCGCAATAGATTCTGAAGATAATATTTATGTAGCAGGAAAAGTATATAATGATTCCTCAAGCTCTTTCGATTTATTGTTGGTTAAGTATAATAGCACAGGAGACCAACAATGGAATGTATCATGGGGTGGAAGTCAGGACGACTATGCCAATTGTATTGCGATTAATGGTTCAAAAGATATATATGTAGTTGGTTCGACTCAGAGTTATGGAAATGGTTCCTATGACGCATGTCTTCTAAAATTTAATAGCTCTGGTGCGCGAAAATGGAATATAACATGGGGCGGAACTGAGTGGGATGAGGGTAATGGAATTGCTTTAAACGATTTAGGAAAAGTGTATATGGTTGGCTACTCTGAAAGTGTTGAAGTTAATGGCGATATGGTTTTAGTAAAATTCGATAGTAAAGGAAAGATGGAATGGAATATTTCATGGGGCGGCGCGGATAATGATTTTGGAAATGGATTAGCTATAGATTCATCCGATAATATTTATGCTACGGGGTACACGGCGAGTTATGGTCCTCCCGGTACAAATTTAATGCTTGTAAAGTATAATAGTTCTGGGGACTTAAAATGGAACGAGACTTGGGGGGGAGTATTACCTGATCTCGGTTCGAACATTAAATTAATTTCGGATAATGATATTTTTCTCTTAGGAAGTACTGAAAGCCAAGGCGCTGGAACTTATGATGTTTTATTACTAAAATATAATAATACTGGCGATCTCCAATGGAGTACTACATGGGGCGGTCTTTTAGCGGACTGGGGAAATAATTTAGATGTGGATAGCCATAATAATATTTTTATTGTAGGTAATACGGAGAGTTTTGGCGATTTAGACGGCGATATATGTATTGTGAAATTCAATAGTACAGGGAGCGAGGTTTGGAATAAAACTTGGGGCGGAACATTAGCAGATCGCGGTTTTGGAATCGCTCTTGATTCTGAGGATACTTTATATATTACTGGTCGTACGGATAGTTTCGGTGATATCACAGGGGATATTCTTTTACAGAGGTATTTACCAATCCCGGATAATTTCACACTTGATTCAAATGCTGATTCTCCTGACGCAGATGGTAATTTCACTCTATCATGGACAAGATCATTAGATGCAAATAATTATACAGTTTATATGCATGATAGCCCGATAACTAAAATTACTGGGGCGGAAATTCCTTTAATCTTTGAAACCAAGAATCGTAATTTATACCTTACGGATTATGCTGAAGGTACATATTATTTTGCGGTTGTAGCAAATAACGACTACGGAACTACATTGTCCAACTGCATAAGCGTATATGTTAATTATATCCCCGGCACGCTCAAATTATCTCATAATGCCTCTACTCCCGATCCTGAAGGCAATTTTAAAATTAATTGGTCAGATTCTATTGGAGCGGATAATT
>Ga0114925_10000720_pt1 | contig 15372 bp, 13 predicted proteins | sample SumtaG_2_FD_87287 | JGI IMG/M metagenome (GOLD analysis project Ga0114925, IMG submission 87287) | Deep subsurface microbial communities from Indian Ocean to uncover new lineages of life (NeLLi) - Sumatra_00607 metaG | ecosystem: Environmental > Aquatic > Marine > Oceanic > Sediment | place... | reverse complement strand
CCTGAACTATTAGATGATATTTTACAGGAAACAGAAGAATTAATTAAGATTTTCGTTACGAGTATCAAAACGGCTGAAAAGAAACCACGCCTTGGCGTGGTTGGATGTTCGGTATTGGATGTTCATCTTTCAAAACAACCCCGTACGGCATAAATGTAACCTGTGAATGTTTACAAAACAACTTAGCGCTTATGCAGAGGACCCCCCCATGATGTTCAGGTTTGCCTACCCGGTGCTTCTATTCATGCTTGTTGTTGTGGCGGGATGGGTCGCAGTTTCCCTGTGGAGAAAACCCTCAAGCATCACATATTCAACTGCTTCCGGATTGGCCCAATTGGCGGGGAGTGGCAATCGTTTTTTGGGCAGGGTGCCTATGGTGCTCAGGGCAGTTTGCCTCGTCCTCTTGATACTGGCTGCCTCCCGGCCCCAGTTCTATAATGTCTCCAGGGACATACGGTCTCCAGGAGTAGATATCGTGCTCTGCCTTGACACCTCAGGCTCCATGCAGGCCCTGGATTTTCAGTTAGATGGGGAACCAGTTTCCCGGCTTACGGCTGTTAAGAAAGTAGTCAGTGATTTTATTGAGAAAAGGGAAATGGACAGGATCGGTCTTGTGGTTTTTGGAGCAGAGGCGTTCACCCAGTCTCCTCTGACCATGGATAAGGGGCTTCTTCTGGGGTTGGTGAAAAAAATGGAGATCGGCATGGCCGGTGACCGAACCGCAATTGGCTCAGCAATTGCCATCGGAGGCAAAAGGCTAAAAGACCTTAAGGTCAAGTCCCGAATCCTGATTCTCCTTACGGACGGAAGAAATAATGCAGGCAACATAACACCCGAGCAGGCTGCTGATGCGGTACGGGCGTTGGATGTGAGGATCTATGCCATTGGTGTCGGAGGGAAGGGGCCAGCCCCTTTCAAGGTCAAGACATTGTTTGGCACCCGCATCGTTCATCAGAGGGTTGATCTGGATGAAAAGACGTTAATGAGTGTGGCAAATATCGGGCAGGGAAAGTATTTCAGAGCGGCCGATAGCGACCGGCTGTCAGAGATATACGATATCATAGATCAGCAGGAAAAGACCGAGATCAAGGTCAAAGAGTTTTTCCATTTCCGGGAGCTCTATTACTACTTTCTTATCCCCGCACTTATTTTGTTAGGGCTGGAAATTTTTCTGAGGGCCACTATCTTAAGGGTGATTCCATGACGTTTGCCCATTTGTGGATATTGCATTTTCTGTGGCTTTTACCTGTGGCCGCCTTTGTCCTTGTGGTCCACGGTAGGCAAAAAAAGAAGGCCATGGATCGGATTGCCGATCCTGATCTTTTGATCCGTTTGACTGGAAAGGATCAGATGGGGCGCCGGTTCGTAAAGGGGCTTCTCTTGCTGATTTCTTTGGGCTTCATGGTTTTTGCACTGGCAGGTCCACGCTGGGGGAGTCATTACCAGGAGGTCAGTCAAAAGGGCGTGGACATCATGATCCTTGTGGATGTTTCGCCCAGCATGCTGGTGGAGGACATCAAGCCTAATCGACTTGAGCGGGCCAGAAGGGAGATCCTGGATCTTCTACGGGTAGTCCAGGGGGACCGGGTGGGCCTGGTGGCATTTTCCGGGGCTGCATTTGTTCAGTGCCCTTTAACACTGGACTATGCAGCGCTCCAGATGTTCCTGGGCGTGCTGCAACCGGATCTTATCCCAGTTCCAGGGACGGATCTTGGAGCTGCCATTGAAACCGCTATTTCCTCCTTTGACTTTGAATCAGAAACCGACAGGGTCATCCTCCTCATCACAGATGGGGAGGACAACGAAAAGAAAGGGTTTGAGGCAGCTCAAAAGGCAGCCGGCAAGGGGGTCAAGATATTTGTTTTTGGCATGGGAGAGACAGCGGGAGGGCCGATTCCGGCCGGGGATGGAAAAGGCGGGTTTAAAAAGGATGAAGCGGGCAAACTGATTTTATCTAAGCTTGAAGAAAAAAGCCTTAAGAAGATCGCCTCCTCGGCCGGGGGGACATATGCACGATCTGTGGCCGGGGATCTGGACCTGGATGTTCTTTATTTTGAAGGGATCAAATCCAGGACAGAAGCTCGGACTCTCAAGAGCGGTAAGATCAAGGTTTATGAAGAACGTTTTACATTTTTTCTGTTGGCCGCTTTCTTGTTCTTATTTCTGGAAGGCCTGATTCTTGAGAGAAAATAATACTTTTTGACAGGATGTTATCTCACACAGAGACCGCAGAACTCGCTGAGAAAACAAAGTGATATGAGATGAGAACTCTACAGATATTCACAGGTATTCTGTTTTTCGGCTTCTTCTATCCCTGCCTTGCTCTGGCTGCAGAGAACCCCGACGAACTTTATGGGCAGGGTCGGTTTGAGGAAGCTGAAAAGGCATATTCCCGTTCGGATATGGATAACCCGAAGGATATCCGCTATCGGTACAACCGCGGATGCGCTGCTTACCAGAATTCTGATTCTAAAGGGGCCATGGCTGCTTTTTCCAGCGTATTAAGAAGATCCGACAATGAAGAAATTCAGTTTAAGGCCGCCTACAATCTCGGTAACGCCGCATTCAAAGAGGGCAATTTTGAATCTGCCGTGGAACAATACAAAGAAGCCCTTTTGTCAAATCCTGAGAGTGAGGATGCGAAGTACAACTTAGAGCTTGCCTTGCGGGAACTGGAAAAACTCAAGAAACAGAAGACTGAGAAACAAAAAAAGGAGGGCCAAAAAGAGACTGGCCAATCAAAAGACACAGGGGATACTTCCAGTTCCGGGGACAAAGGGGAAGACTCTGAGCAGAAGCAAGCTCAAGGGCAGGATCAAAAGAACAGCAAAGATCAAAAGCAATCCGGAAAACAAGAGGATGATAAAAAGAAAAGCCATGAAAGGCCGGATGAGGGCCAAAAGGCAGAAAAGGATACATCCAGGGATTTGTCAGGGGAGCTAAGGCCACTTCAAGCCATGCCTGAGCAGGATGAGGATCAAACCCCTGATCAACCCGGGGCCATACTTGACAGGAAAAAGGCCGAGGCCTTGCTGGATAATCTCAAGGAGGACCGTTCCAGGTTCTTGCGGTTTCAGATCCCTGAAGATAAAAAACGGGGGGTTAAGTCTGGCAAGGATTGGTAAATACGTAGGCGTTCACAGGTTCAGGGTTCAACGTTCAGGGTTAGGGACAGGGACAAAATTGAAGACCCGAAGTCCTCTTAAAAAATGCTGGTTTTACCACATAATTGCCAAATACCATGTTCCAGATTTGTGGGTATGTGGAAGCGGTCGGTTTTCCCGTACAAAACGTTTACAAAATGACGTATGGTGATGAGAATGCAACCTTTGAACCTCTGAACCTTTGAACCCGTGAACGGTTACGTAAATACAAATGAAAAAATCAATTTTACTAATCATATTGCTTTTTATTTTCTTATACTTTCCCTGCCTGGCCAGTGGAGATGTGTCCGTGACGCTCAAGCTGGACCGACCGGAAGCCACTCTGCTCGATTCCATAACTATGGTCGTGAGCGTGTCCGGAACCCGGAAAAGCGACACGCAACCCACCCTAAAGGGTCTGGAAGCCTTTAATGTCAGGACAGGCGGGACTTCAAGCCGCATTGAGATCATTAACGGCAAGGTCAATGCAGGGGTTGATTACACCTATGCCCTTCAGCCAAAAAAAACCGGGACTTTTACCATAGGACCGGCAGAGGTGAAGGTCAAAGGCAAGACTATTAAGAGCAATGCTGAGACCTTGACAATTGTTAAGTCGATCCAATCCCCGGACGTTGACAGGGGGCCTCTTTTTTTGAGCGCCGCGCTTTCGCCCAAACAGATTTTTGTTGAAGAACAGGCCATATACACCCTAAAACTCTTCCGTCAGACCAGGGTCGGCGATATCTCCCTGGGCCTCCCGGAAGCGGAACATTTGACCTTCAAACAACTCGGGAAACCAGTCGAATATCAGAGTGTATATAAGGGCCAATCTTACCAGGTCCTGGAGGTGAGATATGCTTTGATTTCTTCGAGAGAAGGTATTTATGGAATCAGACCTTCAAGAATGAGCATGACGGTCTTCCAGTCGAGGCGCAAATCCTCCCGGAGCCTTTTTGATGACCCTTTTTTTTCTTTTTCTTCCGGCCGGCCTGTAACCATCGCAAGCGAGCCTCTGGAATTGAATGTGCTCCCTCTTCCCCAAAAAGGACGGCCAACCGGTTTTAGTGGGCTCGTGGGCAACTATAAAATAAAATCCCATTTGGAGCCGTCCAAGATAAGGGCAGGGGAATCTGCGACCATGACGGTACTGCTGAGCGGTCGAGGATATGTTAAGCGTATACCTGATCTGAAGCTGCCTGAGCTGGAGAAAATCAAGGTCTATGCCGACCAACCGGTTCTGAAGGAAGAAATTGATTCCAAGGGACTGGCCGGCTCAAAGACTATGAAATGGGCCTTAGTGCCCGAAAAAGAAGGTGAGTACCAGATCCCCTCCCTCTCGATCAGTTTTTTTGATACTACAGGCAAACAATACCGAGTTATTAAGAGTCCAGTCCTTTCCCTTTCTGTCCTGCCGGTCGAGAAGGCCCAGGTTAGCGTCTCCCAGGATGTTATAAAGGGACATAAGACTGACGGCCCTGGCAAGCACGAAGTAAAGGAATTGGGTCACGATATTCTCCCGGTGCATACATCCATCAAAGACTTACACTCTGGAACCCGGTCTGGCATTGGGGGGTTAGTTCTCTGGCTAAATCTAATTATTCCCTTTTTTGCCTACGCAGCTACCTTCTTGATTCAGAAATTCCACAGGAAAACCACCGTATCAGTGGCAGCAGCGAGGGCAAGAAAAGCCGCAAAAGCCTTGACCCAACAGTGCCGTAAAGGAGAACTCAGCTCAAACGATCTGACTTCGTCTATCCGGCGGTACCTGAATGAGCGATTTGATCTGTCTCTCGGTTCTCTGACGCCGGATGAGGCGGCAGATATTGTGGTATCAAGGGGAGTAAGTGCTACAACTGCAGAGAGATTGAGGACCGCTCTTCAAGAACTTGAAGATGCCATTTATACAGGAAAAGGACAGGAGACCTGTGACATGGGAGGAGATATCCCCAAACTCATTAAGCAGATTGAGAAGGAAATCCGGTGAGAAGATATATCTGCTTGACTATAACCATCATTGCGATAATTCTTTTTTCGGGGCTTGATGCTGAGGCCCAGACCAATGGATGGGAAGATCTGTTTTTTAGGGCCAATCAGTCATTTAAGGAAGGTCATTATCAGGATGCCATTGACGGATATGAACAGTTAGCCCAAACAGGACATGAAAACGGGCACATCTATTACAACCTTGGAAATGGCTATTTTCGACTGAATCAACTTGGACAAGCCATCCTTAACTATGAACGGGCCCGTATTCTCATACCGCGAGATGCGGACCTGAATTTTAATCTCCGCCATGCCCGGGATCAGATCCAGGATGCCATTGCCGAACCCCAGGGCTTCATCCAAATGGCCTTTTTCTGGTTGGACTCTTTGAGCCTGCAGGAGGTTTTTTGGGGCTTTGGCATATTAAACGTCCTTTTCTGGGGCATTCTCCTCATAAGGCTATTCCATCGCTCCGAGTGGAACTACTATCTGTCCCTCGTATTCCTTGTTCTATGGCTCATCGGTGGGACCTCCTTTGGATTAAAATGGTACCAGGTGTGGACCGATGGCCGTGCCGTTATTTTGAAAAAAGAGGTTAATATCCTGTCTGGCCCTGATATTCAGGATACAGTTCTTTTTAAGCTCCACGAAGGGACTATCGTGCATCACGAAAGGTCTGAGGATGGGTGGTTTTTGATTCGTCTGCCAGATAAGAAAAGGGGCTGGGTGGAGGCCGAGGCGGTTGAACAGATAAAAAGAGACCTCACGGTCCTGCCAGGTGGAAGGCATAATTAGAATTGCTGATAGTTAACATAGCGCTTGATCTATTAGAAAGGATCAGTTAGCTTCTGGCTAATTTTACAGAAATTGACATATTGCCTAACATGATCCTGGGTTTACAATTTTCACTGGATTATGTGAAGCGATTTGGTCCACAAAAAAGGGTGAATGAGAAGGAAGAACTCGGATGAAAAGCAAACTAAACGCGCTCCTAAGAAATACGATTGACGACTGTTTCCAACAGGGGATACTCTCAAAAACCCCGCTTCCGAATTATGTAATAGAAGTCCCAAACAATCCGGACCATGGTGATTTTGCCACCAATCTGCCCATGACCCTCGCATCAAGCCAGAAACGACGCCCCCGGGAGATCGCGTCCGTCATAGTTGACCATCTCAAAGACAACGGGAATCTCATTGAAAATGCGGAGATAGCGGGCCCTGGCTTTATCAACTTTAGAATCAAGGCACAGGAATGGTATCGCGCTTTGTCCGAGATTGTCAGACTCAAAGAAATTTACGGACGGAATGACACGGGAAACCATCAAAAAATGATGATTGAATTTGTAAGTGCAAACCCCACTGGTCCCCTTCATCTTGGGCATGGGCGAGGTGCAGCATTAGGGGATACCCTCTCCAGAATTTTTTCCTTTTGCGGTTATGATGTGGCCCGCGAGTTCTATATCAATGATGCGGGGCAACAGGTCAGGCTCTTAGGCGAATCCATTTTCAGCCGATTTAAACAGATGTCTGATCCTGAACATCCATTCCCGCAAAAAGGATATCATGGAGACTATATTCTTGACCTGGCAAAGACAATATCCAAAGATATCGATCTGGAGGCCATGCCCGAAGAGGAGGCCATCCATGTGTGTACCCAAACGGGCAAACAATTAATGCTTGATGAGATCAAGCAGGACCTGCTCCGGTTCAGGGTCGCCTTTGACGTCTGGTACCGTGAAAGCGATCTTTACTCCTCAGGTCAGCTCAAGAATGCCCTTAAGATAGTCAAAGACAGAGAACAACTCTATGAGAAGGATGGGGCACTGTGGATTGGTACGACTAAATTCGGGGATGACAAGGACCGGGTCCTTCAGAAAAAAGACGGGCAATTTACCTATTTTGCTACGGATATGGCCTACCATCTGGATAAAAGGAGTCGCGGTTTTGAACAGGCGATCAACATTTGGGGAGCAGACCATCACGGTTATGTCCCCCGCATGCAGGCTGCGCTTTTGGCATACGGCTTTCCGGAAGGCTGGTTATCAGTTGTACTAATTCAGCTTGTAAAGCTCTGGCGGGCCGGACAAGAGATAAAAATGTCAAAAAGGGCAGGTTCATACGTCACACTTCAGGAACTGGTGGATGAGGTTGGTGTGGACCCGGTACGCTTCATCTTCCTCACCAAGAGTAATGACTCAACTCTGGATTTTGACATAGATCTTGTAAAAAAACAGGACAGTGAAAATCCGGTCTATTATGTCCAATATGCGCATGCCAGAATATGCAGCATTTTCAGGAAGGCAGCCTCGGAAGGAATATCGCTGCCTGATGCACCGGATGGGCTCCTGGAACGACTTGTGTTAGACGAGGAGATGGCACTAATCAAGCGCATGGCCTCATTTCCATCCCTTTTGATTGATATCTGCAGCAGCCTGGAGCCCCATCGTCTGACCTATTACCTCACTGATCTGGCCGCTTTGTTCCACAGATACTTTAACCTGGGTACGAAAATCCCTGATTATCGGGTACTTACTCATGATAGTGCGTTGAGCCAGGCAAGGTTGTTTTTAGTGGGGGCGGTGAGGGTTGTAATCGGCAATGGGCTTGAACTCTTGGGCATAAGCGCGCCAGAGAAAATGTGAAAAGGGTTATGAAACCATGCCCCCCAAAAAATCCAAAGCCAAAAAGAAGAGCAAAAGATACCGGGTGGACCTTTCTCGCACATCTCTTTTTTTCTGGTGCCTGGGGACCTTATTCCTCTTGGCGTGGATCTTTGTGCTTGGAATTCTTGTGGGCCGAGGGTTTTTTCCTCAGGGAGTCGAGACCCTGTCAAAACTACGGATCCCAATCGGCAGGTTGCAGGGTATTGTTGGCAATAGAAAAACGTCCGATTTGGATCCAAACAAAGGGCTGGATAAGAACCCGGAATTTGAGTTCTATGATCAATTGTCTGTTAAAAAAGATGAATTGGCCAAAAAAAATAAGTCAGGCGCCAAAAAGGCAGGGAGGCAGACAGAGCTGGCCAAGCGGTTTGAAACAGATAAACGTTCCGCCGAACAAGTTGAAGTGCCGAAAAAAAATCAATCAAACTTCAATAAGGGAGGGGGGCAGACAAAGCCCCCTGGAGAGATCAAGTCCACGGATGCCGGCGGGGCCTACACCGTGCAGGTAGCTTCCCTTGACAGTGAAAGTAAGGCAGTCAAGATGGCCGGCCGACTTGAAAGTAAGGGCTATCCGGCATACGTACATAAGGCCAATGTAAAAGACAAAACCTATTACCGTGTAACGTGCGGGAGGTTCAAAGACAAAAAAGAGGCCGGTGATTTTAAGAGCCTGGTGTATCAGAAAGAAAAAATCAAAGGTTTTGTTACAAAGGGCTTTACCGATAATTTTCAACTGGACACTAAGAAGAGAAAGGAGCTGGCAAGCCTCGTCAGAGAGATCAAGTCCACAGAAACTTGCGGGGCTTACACTGTGCAGGTAGCTTCCCTTGACAGTGAAAATAAGGCAGTCAAGATGGCTGACCGGTTAAAAAACCGGGGGCATCCTGCTTACGTAAAAAAGGTCAATGTAAAAGGCAAAACCTACTACCGGGTGAGGTGTGGGAGATTCAGTGACAAAAAAGAGGCCAGCGATTATGAAAAGCTGTTGACCAAACAGGATAAAATCAAAGGTTTTGTAATCAAATTAGAACAATAAAGGATGGTTTCAATGCATATCAAAAAAGCGGCTGCAGGCGATATTGCCGCCATCCACAGGATCCTGAATTATTACGCAGAGCAGGATCTTTTGTTACCAAGGTCTTTGAGTGAACTTTATGATCACTTAAGGGACTATTTTGTCCTGGAGAACAAGGAGCAGGCGCATTCAATACACGGGGTGTGTGGCCTGCGTGTATACTGGGAGGACCTGGCTGAGATCAAGTCCTTAGCTGTTTCTGAAGACCAGCAGGATAGAGGTTTCGGCTCAAAGCTTGTCAGGGCCTGTCTGCAGGAGGCCCGATCTTTAGGGATAAGGAAGGTGTTTGCGCTTACTTATGTCCCCGACTTTTTTATGAGACTTGGGTTCAAGGAGGTAGACAGATCGATATTTCCCCAAAAGATCTGGGCAGATTGCCTGAAATGCCCCAAGTTCCCCGACTGCGATGAGGTCGCATTAACAATCGACTTGGAGTGAATATAACAGCAGAGGTCGGGAATTTTTAAGATGCAACACAACATTGGGAGGATATAATGTTTGGCATTGGCATGCCGGAACTGATTGTTATTTTGGTCATCGCCCTGATTGTTATTGGTCCGAAAAAACTGCCCGACCTGGCCAAAGCACTTGGTAAAGGTATGGCAGAATTCAGAAAAGCCACACAGGAGATTAAGGATAGTCTGGATGTGGAAGAAGAACTGAGGGAAGCAAAAGAGGATTTGGTCGATTCCATTAGCGGTCTGGACATACCAGAAGAACCGGAGCCGCCAAAATCCACTGAAGCCGAAGAGCCAAAAGGTAGTGACATGGACGAAGTACCTGAAGATCACGAAAAGGCCAAAAACGAAACCCAGGAGGATAAAAAGGAGTTAAACGGCAGAGATAAAGCAGAGGAGACAAAAGATGGTGGATAGCGCCGAGAAACAGCCCTTCCTGAGCCATCTTGAGGAACTGCGCAAGAGGCTTGTTATATGTGCTATTGGTGTGGGAGCCGGTTTTGTCATTGCCTATATCTTTTCCGAAAGGCTTTTTCAACTGTTGGTAGCCCCGCTTAAGGCTGTGATGCCGGAGGGCGATCAAATGATCTTCACCAACCTGCCTGAAATGTTTTTTGCCTATATCAAGGTGGCCTTTATTGCAGGTATCCTGGCTGCCGCCCCTCTGATCTTTTACCAATTGTGGATGTTCATCGCTCCGGGCCTTTACCAGAAAGAAAAAAAAATGGCGATCCCTTTTGTCATATCTTCCACAATTCTGTTCGTTGGCGGAGCGCTCTTTGGCTATTTTGTCGTCTTTCCCTTTGGGTTTAAATTCTTCATAGGGTTTTCCAATGAATACGTAAAGGCCCTCCCGTCTGTAAAGCAGTACTTTTCCTTCTCCATGAAACTACTCTTTGCGTTTGGTATCGTCTTTGAACTCCCTGTCATTATCTTCTTCCTGTCGAAGATGGGAATCGTTACACCCCAGTTCTTGAGCCAAAAACGCAAGTACGCTATTTTGTTGACCTTTGCCCTGGCCGCAATACTGACTCCTCCGGATGTCATCACTCAATGTATGATGGCCGGTCCCCTGATCGTGCTGTATGAAATTGGAATTCTGGTTTCAAGAGTTGCTCAGAAGAAAAAAGAAGGGGGAGAAACAGTGAAGGCCGAAGCCCATGAAGATAAACCCTAACTCAACCAATCAACGGATTAACGGAACACGCTGAAATGATCGCCCGAAATAGTCAAAAGAAGTGATTCCTTTTCCACCTCACCATGGGAATCAAATGATATACTTCCAGTCACGCCATCGAAATAGTAATAAGGGAGTGCCTCCTGCAGGGTCCTTCTCGTTCGAACGTCCTCATCTGCAATTACCTCCATCAAATATTTGATGGTGTCATATCCGGTGGCAGCCAGGATCCCGGGCGCAGCATCAAAATTTGCCTTATACTCTTCCACAAAGGAATTCACCCCCGCATCACCGAGACCTTCAAAATACCCTGATGAAAAAATGGCACCCTGGACATAATCTCCAGCCGTCTCTATCAACTGGGGAGACTGCCAGGCGCTTGTTCCCGCCAAAAGGACATCCAGGACGTCATAATATGCCAGTTGGGGGGCAATCATAGCCACTCTCTGAAAATTGTCCGGTATAAAAACCATGTCAAAATCGATAATAGGTTGGGGTTCCTCTGGAAATATTATGCTTTCCTCTTCTTCAGGAGTCCTCATGGCCAAGAGCTTCTGCGTCAAAGATTCGGGTCTTGGGTAGTAAAGGCCTGTCATCTTTTTGATTTGTTCGGCAAAATCTGTCTCATCTGCCTTGTAGGGCTCCACGGCCGTTACCATTCCGCCCATCTCCTCTAATCTGTCCCAGAAGATATTTAAAAAAAACTGGCCATAGGAATTATCCGGATAAAGGATGGCAAAACGCTTAAGACCCATGTGAAGTATCGCTACATCGAGAAGCTTGTCTACCTCGCGTGATGGCGTCAAGAAATTACGAAACACCATGGCTCCCTCTTCAGTAATACCTTCCTTCTGTGTAAAGGTAATCATCGGGACTCCCAGTGCCTGGGCTTTCTTTGCTGAAGCCGTGGCTGCCCTGCTGGAAAGGGGTCCAATAACAGCAATCACTTTTTCATTATTAGCCAGGTCTTCCAGACCGGTTAGTGCAAGTTCCGGATCGCCTTTGGTATCCTTAATTACCAGTTCAAGATCAGGAGCATCCCCTGTTTCGTTGAACATCCCCATTCCAAGCTCAATTCCGTTCAGTACTTCCTGTCCGTAGATGGCAAAAGGGCCACTGAGGGGAAGGAGACAGCCCAACACACCTTTTTTGACAGAAAGCTCCTCTTGGATACTCTCCAAAAGCTGCCTTCCTGCCGAAACCCAATATTGCTCCGGGGTAGATCGGATCAAGGCCATAGCTGCATTCTGCGACTTTTCAAGTTCGTTCTGTTCTAAATAAAGGGCTGCCATCCTGTGGTAAACCTTTGGTGCATAATCAGTTTCTGCAGCAATTTCTTCCAACTCTTCGAGTTCTCCTATCTCGATGGTCCTTATTATATCCTCCAGTTTTCCGTTGAGCTCTGCCTGCCTTTTGAGATCATCCACCAGCTCCGATTCCGCCTTAAGCCACCATTTAAAAGCCCCGGAGTTATCACCTAATGCCTTAAGATTATTACCCATGAGCACAGACACGTCCCCCTTTAACGAATGCCAGGGGAATTCCTCAAGCCATTTGAGACACTCATCCACCGAGTCCCTGTACTCACTTAGGGAAAAAAGGTGGCTGGCAATTTGATAGTGTACAGAGGCTAAATCGGTGTAATATGGGAATTGCGGGGAAATTTTCCGCAGAAGGTCCAGGGCTTTTTCGTATTGCTCGGTTTGCGAATATATCTCTGCCATGCGGTGCAGGGCTAAGGCCGAATTTTTGTCTCCGGGATATTGTTTTAGATAAGCCCCATATGCATCAAGTGCCTTATCCAACTCCCCCCTCTGCCAGTAGTCCTCGGCAAGGGCAAAATGGTCAGGCGGGGCCTCCTTCATAACCTCTTTTTCCAAAGGAATTCTTGGTTGGCAGGCGGTGAAAAAAAAGGCTATCCCTAACATTAGAGCCAGGATAGCCTTAGTCAAAGGAATAGATCTAAACATTACTTTTTCACTTCTTCGAAATCGGCATCCACTACATCTTCATCTTTTTCAGCGCCAGCAGCGGATTCAGCACCTGTAGTTCCTTCAGCCTGCGCCTGCTGTTGGCTCGCCTGGGCATACATGGCCTCTGCCAGTTTGTGGGATGCCTGGGTCAATTCGTCAGTCAGCCTTTTAATTTCCTCTGTATCATCCCCTTCCATGACCTTTTTCAGATTTTCAATAGCCTGATTGATATTTCCTTTAGTAGCTTCATCCGCCTTGTCCCCGGCCTCTTTTATAGACTTCTCAGTGGTATAGATCATGGAGTCAGCCATGTTACGGGCATCTATAAGTTCCCGCTTCTTCTTGTCTTCGTCAGCGTGCATTTCCGCGTCTTTTATAAGACTATCTATCTCCTCTTCACTCAGACCACTTGAGGCAGTGATCTTAATTGATTGCTCTTTGCCGGTTCCCATGTCTTTGGCAGAGACGCTCACGATTCCATTGGCATCAATGTCAAAAGTCACCTCAATTTGGGGCAGACCCCGGGGGGCAGCGGGAATACCCACTAACTGAAACCGTCCGAGGGTCTTGTTACCCCCAGCCATCTCACGCTCTCCCTGGAGCACATGGATCTCAACAGCCGGCTGATTATCGGCTGCAGTTGAAAAAATTTGGCTCTTTTTTGTAGGGATAGTTGTATTTTTTTCGATCAGCCTGGTTGAAACACCACCAAGGGTTTCAATACCGAGGGAAAGCGGTGTTACATCCAGAAGAAGTACGTCCTTAACATCACCCGTTAATACGCCACCCTGAATGGCCGCACCGACAGCAACCACCTCATCAGGATTCACGCCCTTGCTGGGTTCTTTGCCGAAAATTTGTTTGACTTTTGCCTGCACCTTGGGCATTCGGGTCATGCCACCAACCAGGATCACTTCGTCAATATCACTGGTTTTGAGGCCGGAATCTTTCAATGCTGTGTTGCATGGCCCTACCACTTTTTCAATCAGATCATCCACCAGGGCCTCTAACTTGGCACGGGTCAATTTGATATTGAGGTGCTTGGGGCCACTGGCGTCCGCTGTTATAAATGGAAGATTGACGTCCGTCTCCATTGAGCCGGAAAGTTCTACCTTGGCCTTCTCCGCTCCTTCTTTTAACCTTTGAAGGGCCATCTTGTCATTTCGGAGATCAATGCCCTGGTCTTTCTTGAATTCATCTGCCAGGTATTCGATGATGCGAAGGTCAAAATCCTCGCCGCCCAGATGTGTATCACCGTTGGTCGACTTGACCTCAAACACACCATCGCCTATTTCAAGAATTGATATATCAAAGGTGCCGCCTCCCAGGTCAAATACCGCAATCTTTCGGTCTCCCTTTTTGTCCAGCCCAAAGGCGAGGGATGCCGCTGTCGGCTCATTTATAATCCTTTCTACTTTCAGGCCGGAAATACGCCCGGCATCCTTGGTAGCCTGTCTCTGGCTGTCATTGAAATAGGCGGGCACAGTGATCACGGCTTCAGTTATTTTTTCCCCAAGATAATCCTCTGCTGTCTCTCTCATCTTCTGAAGTATCATGGCAGATATCTCAGCGGAGCTGTAATCCTTCCCTCTGACAGAAACACTTGCATCCCCATTGGATGCCTTGCTAATCTTGTAGGGAAGGATCTTGATATCATTTTGCACCTCAGATGAATCGTACTTTCGACCAATAAGTCTCTTGACCGCAAAGACAGTATTTTCAGGGTTGGTAACGGCCTGCCTCTTCGCGGTCTGGCCCACCAGTCTCTCTCCTCCATCGGTAAAGGCAACTATGGAAGGGGTTGTCCTGCTTCCTTCTGCATTGGCAATTACAACAGGATCCCCGCCCTCCATTACAGCAACACACGAATTGGTTGTTCCTAAATCAATGCCTATTAGTTTTCCCATTTTTTTTCCTCCTTAAATCCACAGCTTTTTTCTTGATAGCCTCTAATCTATTCATCATTTTTGCTCACAATAACCATAGCGGGTCGAATGAGCCTGTGCTTGAGAATGTACCCTTTTTGAAGTTCCTGAATGACCGTACCCGGTTTCGCCGAGTTATCTTGCAGCTCTGAAACCGCCTCATGAAAACTGGGGTCAAAGGGCTCACCCAGAGCTTTTACTGATTCCAACCCCTCTCTTTCCAGGGTATCCATCAACCCCTTCAACGTCAATTCCACACCTTCTCTGAGAGCATCGAGTGAGTTGTCATTCTCTGAATGTGCAATGGCCTTTTCGAGGTTATCCCCTACAGACAACAGCTTTTTTATCAGTGATTCGTTTGAAAACTTGCACAACTCCGCCTTTTCTTTCTGGGACCTCTTTTTTAAGTTATCAATCTCTGCCTGGGAGCGGACATAAAGATCAAAATTTTTGTCTGCAGTTTCCTGAACCTCTTTCACCCTGTTCAGCAATTGTCCCTTTGTCATTTTCTCTAAAGGGATCTCACGCTCCTCATTATCACCTTCCTTGTCCCTTTCACTGGGTTGTTCCTTCAATTCCTCTTGGGAATCCTCTTCAATCTTTTTTTCTGGGCTTTCCGCTGTCATTACCTCAACCTGGACCACAATCTACTCCTGTAAAACGAGATCATTTTGCTCTCAGATATCAAACATATGCGAACTTTAAGCATCAGGAAAAGCTTTGTCAATGTGCTCAGACAAGTTTTCATATCTTTTCTTGGCTTCGATTTGGCAGTTGTCCGGAACTTCTGCTGGGGTTCTTGAGGTTGTTCAGGAAAGTCCTCAGCAATTCTAATTATGGCTTTCATCTAGCAGGACCGCGGGGTCTCTTTTTAAAGGCCGCAATCCCGCCACGGCGGGACTGCTTCATTCTATTGAACGGCAGCGTAGCCTTGAAATTCGTTATAGGACAGCCCCAAAGGAGAGTCTCCGTT
>Ga0114925_10000718_pt1 | contig 15420 bp, 9 predicted proteins | sample SumtaG_2_FD_87287 | JGI IMG/M metagenome (GOLD analysis project Ga0114925, IMG submission 87287) | Deep subsurface microbial communities from Indian Ocean to uncover new lineages of life (NeLLi) - Sumatra_00607 metaG | ecosystem: Environmental > Aquatic > Marine > Oceanic > Sediment | place... | reverse complement strand
TTTGTTTTTGTAGTGTGGTAAAGGGCTGCGGGCGTTCCGGGTAAGTTGAAGTTTTAGTGTAATGCCGGGACGTTGTTGCGCCTGCCTATATCTTATTTGTTAAACTAGGTTGGTTTTTGGGTTCGAGGTCGGAATAATGATAGCGTCCTCAATGGCGGGAATAGTGTTTTAAGTAACCAAAAGACCTCCTTTCTTAGTAAAAATAATATTACACCATAAGCCCACCAAGGGACTACTATCTTTTTAATATACTCATTCAAAGATTCTTCGAATGTTTTTTCTATAACAGTTTCTTTAATTTTGTCAATCTCTCTATTTTGTGTTTCAGCAATCTGAACTCTTAATTTTAATGCCCTTAATTCTTCGTCATAATAAAATTGATAATTGTTATTTCCTGAACTCTTAGATGTATTCATTCTCCGCATTAAGTCAATTAACTCACGAGTTACTTCCGGGCTTGTGGATTCGGGTACATTTATCGTTAAATCATCCCTAATCGCTCCGCTTTTCTCTACTTTCTCGGTTTTTACATCTGAAATATCTACTTTCTCAGTTGTTTTTGTATCGCTTTCAGTTATCTTTTTAGTTCCTAAACATCCAACCATAAAAAACACGCTCAACAGTAATATCCATTTAATTATTTTCATCTTATTTTATATTTAATTCGGTAGTAATAATCAGTATCGCTTCTGTATAATTTCTTAAAACGAAATGAAATGCTCGCATTGTATTCGCACTATTTGTTACATCTAAGTAACTATCATTATTAAGTAGCTTATATCTTAATCCTAAAGCGATACATCCGTTTAATTGAAGTCTATAATTAGCAGTATGAAATTTACATTCGCTTCTATTTGGTACTTTTTTAATTTCCCATAGCATTTTATCAAAATGTGGGCTGTACTCTAGTCTTACCGGGTAACATCCTGCAGGGATACAGCTTATCATGTTTTGATTATTCATCCAACCACGCTCGAGAGTTAATGCTGTAAACATTGGAAAACCATCTTCTCCTATTACAGTACAAGTCCCGGATGTTTGGTTTTTATCTTGCCAAAATCTGTGTATTTTAATTAGCGGTTTCATCTTTTTCTAATTTTTGTTTTAATATATCTGTTTCAATTTGCTCTTGTTTAGCTTTTTCATATTTAATTTTCGATATACTTTTATTTAATTTGTGATTTGTCCAAGCATTGTCTGCTAATTTTGAAACCCATATAATCCCGGCTACAATTCCTAATGCTGAAAGTACTTGAACCGGTATATTTGAAACTAATGCTTCATAAAAGCCTTCATTTTCTACTTGAGGTATAAATCCAATTAAATTAACAGAATATATTAATAAAAATGTATTCTTAAAAAGTCCTGTACCTACAACGGCTGATGTTATCATAATATTTGTTTTAGAGTTAGTGTTTATTTTGTCCATTTGAAAATTTTAACTAATAAGTAATGTTGTAAATATCCTGAAAGAAACATCGCAAAGAAAGGGACGGAATTAAAAGTATCCGGTAAAATACTCATAATCCATCCCTCATATACTTGTGCAAATCTAATTTGCGGATAAATAACTAAAATTGAAATAAACAGTTCTAACGCATTATTACGGCTTTGCCACCATATTGTCCAACTCATCTTAGAACGCTTGTTTTTACGGTTTCTTATTCGTACTAGCGTGTACAATAGTACTCCGAACAGTACAAGGAAAAGCGAAAATACAAAAGTTGGTAAATCGCCTCCTAAAAATAGCTCCCCTAAAGTTGGGTTTGTCTCCATTTTGCTTTACTTCATAAATTTCATAATTTGAATGTAAGGAATTTCTGATTTAAGGTCTTTAAAATCTTTAATTGAATAACTCTCGTCAAATTTCTCTTCCTTTTCAATTAATTGTTTTAATTCTTCTAAACCTTTTTCCTCTTCCTTTGCCCCATTTAAAGACCAAATCTGCTTTTTCTCATCTGTACATTCTCCATACTTCTTAAATAAAGCTAATTTTGAATCATTAAATCTTTTTACTATTTCATTAGTTTTCTCTAAAAGTTTTACTAAATCGTACTTCACTACAAAACTAATTGTTGGTTCTTTTTGCAACATTGTTAACTCTTGATTTAAAAGAATAACAGTTGACAAATTTAATGCTAATGTTGTTGTTTTTTTACTCATTTTGATAAATTATTATTATGGTTAATATTTATATTATCACGAAGGTACAAAAAAAAATTAACTTTCATATTATAGTACATCTTTCCATACTCCTCCAATATTTTGTTTGATTGCAGTTACTGTTTTCCACACTCCTCCAATGTTGATTTTTGCCCCTGCCATAAGTTTCCAACTATTCCCAATATTAATTCCTACATCTGTAATAACGGAAGCAGTTGCTGATATTAAAACTAAACCTATTAAACAAGCATATTCAGTTGATGAATAGCCCCACAATAAACTCCCCGTCCAAGTTGTTACTCCATCAGCAAAATCTCCACTAGCAGCACCAAAATGTGCATCTGAACCAACAGAGGTTTCTTCTCGTGAATCCTCTACAAATGCGCCTCCACCATTAGTAAAACTATTAATAGTATTATCTTCTACAATTGCAAAACCAACAACAGTGCATTCTTCACTTAAAACAGTTATATTACCACTATTCATCGAGTGTGCTGTTGCTTGCGATACACCATTAATAAACGAATCGCTAATAGGGTCTCCGCTCGTTGTACATCCACTATATCGATGCATTATTCCGGCAACTAAAGAACCTGAATTTAAAATAGAAGTAAAAGTTTCTACTCCACTCTCTGTCCCAACGGCTCTCATCCAATATATAGCAACTGACGCATTACTATTTGAACCATCTTCTAATATTTTAGTCCATCCGCTAGGAGTATCAAATGTATCATTATCAGCATCTAATAATGTAGCAATAAGAATATCATTTGCATTTATTGTTAAAGGATAAGGTACATCCACGGAATAATCCGTTCCTGTTCCAATAAGTCCACTTCCTTCATATACTGAGTAAGGCATAATTTTATTTTTTTAAGCTGTGTATTGAATATATAATGCTCCTTCTGTTGTTGTTCCTGCTGATGGAGGAGTTGCGCTTGTACCATAACAAACATTCACAACCTCATCGGTTGCTGCTGTTCCGTGGTCTCCTACTACTACTGTCTCACCTTGATAAGCTACATTTCCATCACTAACTGCGGTATCTAATTGAGCCATTGTTACCGAGTCTGCTAATGCGCTAATATCACTCGCCGTTAATTCTCGAGTTGCAATTGCGGTTGTAATACCATCAGCAACAACTATATTAGAAAATACAGTCGCTCCACTTTCAACACTTGTAGCTCTATCAAATGAGTCGTGTATGTGGGCAGTTGGTGCGTCTCCAATATACATAAAGTTTCCATCTGTAACTGCGGTATCAAATTGTGCTTTCGTTCCGGTTATTCCTACGATTGTTGTTTGGTCTCCGGAATTACTACCTGATAAATTAGATGCTGCTAAAGTTCCGCTAAAGGTTGCATTACCTAAATTATTAATATTTATAGCTTCTGTTTTTACACCATTAAAGTCAGTTACTCCTATTATACCATATTCTACCGATGAAGTTCTACCTCCCTCTATATAAATCCCCCTATCATTAGATGTACCTATTCTAACTATTGCACCACTTCCATCTGCATCTGAAGACCCTTGGAATCTTGCCAATTCAGCTAAAACTCCTGCACCTCCATCATTCTTTACATGGAATTTAGTAGGGGTTGTATCGTATGCATAAGGTGTAGTAGTTCCTATTCCTACGTTACCTGATTGCAGTATAGTCATTCTAGGACTTTCTAATCCATTTGTATCAGAAATAACATAAGCATTTCCTAACCCAAAGTCTATACCCGTACTCCATTCATCTACACCATCTAATAAATAGTGAGTATATGCATCACCGCTAGCTGTATTATTTATCTGTATAGCAGTTGTAGTACTAGCACTTTCAATATCTAATTCATGACTTGGAGTTATAGTCCCAATTCCCACACTTCCATCAGGTTGTATTCTCATAACTTCTGTACCAACATAAAATCTTAATGGTACTGTTCCACTATTACCTAGTACTGTTCCACTAGCAGTTGCAAAATTAGCTATATAGAAATTAGATGTTCCTGCATCACTACTTAAATGTAATTCAGATGTGCCTGCTCTATGAATATTTAATCCACTACCAAATGCGAATGATGGGTTAGGAGTTCCCATTGCGACATCACCTAAGTAATCAATTCTCATTGCTTCATCTAATATCTCATCATCTTGAGAAATACTAAATACTAAATCTGTTGATGAATCTCCATCAGCATTAATAAATTTAACCGCACTAATGCTTGCTCCTATTTGTGATATATTTCCGGTATAAGGAATTTTAAATAATATACCAACTCCATCTCCTGCGAGTAAATCGCTTGTTATTTCTGTTCCATCTAATGTTAGTAATGGTACTGCTCCATCTGCTCCGGTTATTCCTTTAGTTATAGTTTGCTCCACACTAAAATCGTTATCTACATTTGTAAATGCAACATTAGTATTATCTATATAATTACTAGGATTACTTGCAAGATAATAGCTTTGTAAATCTGAAATATCAGCCTCTAACAATGCTCGTCCGACATAACCGGTTGTTCCGTTGGCAACTAAAACAAATCTATTTGTATTTGTGGCAGAAACTACATCTGTTAAATCTGATAATGCAGAAGCTCCTCCACTTGCAACAACCCATTTTAATCCGGTAGGTTCTGTACTATCTTCAGAAAGAACCCAACCATTATTACCTGAAACTGCCAATCTTTGGTCGCCGGTGTCGTATGTAAAAATATCTCCTTTTGTTGTTAAAGGGCTTCCTCCTCCACCTAAAGCAACTTCAATAACTTTACCCGCTGCATCAACGGCTAAAGCGTATGTCGCAGTTCCGGTAAAAGTATTTACTCCATATTTAGGAAGATTAAATTCTCCGCTTTTTAATAAAATTATACCATCAGCATGAACATCTCCTACGGTATCTCCAATACCTACCGTAAGTGCTCTATCCGCTGCATGGAATGTAGAACCATCCGCTGCATTTCGTGTGTAAGTTGTCGGGTTAAGTCCTAATTGTACTTCTCCCATTGAATCGGCAACACAACCTCGTCCTAAAGTAACTGCGTAAAATCCTGCTAATGAATTATTTACACCTGATACCATATTAGAATCTCCTGTAACTGAATGTCCTGTTCCCCCTACTAATGACGCTGATGAAGTTACTGTACTATCAAATCCTCCTATTAAACTATATTGTGCATTAACAATAAGGTCTCTACCAAAAACAAAAGTTAGATTAGAATCAACTGTATTACTAAGACCCCAACCTATCGACTCATTCCCGGCTACATCACAAGTAACTCCTCCTGATAAAGCTGCTAATCCTGATGCTGTATTGTCTTTACCAAAGGCTACGGAATATTGTCCGGTTGCTCCTTTTGTTGATGATGCTGATGTACTATGAGATAAATCTCTAGCAAATTCTCCTACATTTCCGTAATTAGCTGCAACCCTTCCGGTTATAACTAATCCATCACCATTAGTCTCATCAATTATTTCAGTACCACCACTTCCTCCTCCTGTCGGTGCTTTCCAACTAGCAGTCGTTGCACTATCGGCTGAAAGTACCCAACCAATAGTTAATCCCGCTAAGTCTAATAAATTCAGCTCCCCAAACGTTGCAGTAACATCGGTTGCTCCTGCTGCTAATAAATGTGTATGAGCTGTCGGCGCATCCCCTATATACATAAAACTGCCGTCACTTAAAGCGGTGTTAAAATTAGCTTTTGTATCTGATATACCATAGCCCGCTAATGTTGTTGGGACTCCGGAAGTAATATCTCCCCAAGCGTGATTATGTGCTGTCGGTGCATCGCCTACAAAAATAAAGCTACCATCACTCAACGCAGTATTGAAGTTTGTTTTAGTGTCGCTAATTCCATAGCCCGCTAATGTTGTCGGTTTACTTGTTAAATCTGCAAAATCATGCGTGTGCGAAGTAAGAGAATAATTATTTATATTATAATTAAAATCAAAATATTTTTGTGTATCATCCCAAACCATTAATTGTCCATCTGTATCTAGAGTTGTTCCATTAACATCATCTAAATCAGATACATTACCTCTCCAAGATGGTCTAACAAATATCACTCCATTCGTAGCGTGTGCTAATACAACAACTCCTATAAATATTTGAGAATTAGGTGCTTCCGGTTTAACGTTAGTTAAATAACCGGCAGTTGTAGCACTAACATATAATATATCGCTATCATTCCAAGTCTCACCATAAGGAGTCCCGGTAGTATCAAGAGTTCTAACTTTACCAAACCATGTAACATGCCCATCATTTCCATTATCTATATCTTCAGTCGTTAAACCTACTACATAAGAAGATGGAATCGTATTATCTCCTATTGCAGGTTGAATTAAAACTCTACCTGATGCTCCTAAAGTTCCAACAAACATTACAGGAGTTCCATTTATTATATCTGAACCGGTTTGATTTTTAACTAAGGGAGAAATTTCTTGTCCTAATTGATAGGTTACTCCATTAGCAGATAAATCTAAAGTATCTTCAGTTGTATTCCATTGAGTTAATCCGGGAGTTCCGGCAATAGGTGTCGCTGCTGTATCATATAATAAATGAGTAGCTTCAAGTCCTGCAGAGAAAATAGGTGCTCCGTTAATAATAGTTTGCGGGCTTGTTTGGTCTAATATAAGTGCATCCCCTACATATAAAAAACTGCCATCAGAAAGAGCAGTATCAAAGTTAGCCTTTGTATCACTTATTCCATAACCTGAAAGAGTTGTCGGCTTGCTTGTTAATGATGCAAATGTATGTGTATGTGCTGTCGGTGCATCTCCTACTAACATAATTGTTCCATCAGCATCTTGAACAGTCAATGTTCTTGTCGTTGCTGTTGTTAATCCTGATAAATCAAAATCTACAATTTTAGTTAAATCTCCAACACTACCTATTCTAAAGATATTATCACTCATTAAGTTAGGAATATCATTTACTCTAAATGCCCCGGCTACTGTAATAACTCCGGCAGATACATGGCTTCTAGTTACAATCCCTAATTTTTGTACTCCGCAAGTTGCGCTCGTTGGTCTTGTAGATGTTAATGTTCCGGTGTTTCCTACATATAAACTATCATTAATACTAAAAGCACTTGTATCCATACTTCCAAGTGTTCCAAACGTAATTAAATTAATAGTTGAATTATTTAAAATATCCTCTCCCGCTATTCCTATTGCCGGCATTTTAGCAGGGTCATCGCAATCTGCTTGTTCAACATCATACCATCCTCCCACATTAAACGAAACTAAGTAAACCGGTAATCCTTTTAAAATTGTTCCGGGAGTTGATTTTCTCACACTAATAACAATACTCTCCGCATTTGTAACGCTTAAAGTTCCCCATCTCATACCTAATGATTCTGCTGAATCTGCAATAAGTGCAGTCCCATTCGCTCCAATAGTTAAATCCTGCCAATCGGTAGAACCTTTAACTAATAAATCTCCCTTTAATGCTTCGGTTATTGTTACATCAGTTATATCGTCTAAAGCAACCGCAGTTACTGCAAACTCACTTAATAATTGTGCTAGAGTTACTTTAACGGTTTCTCCGGTTGCATCTAATTCAAATGCCGTAACATCATTTGCTGATAAACTTACAACTAATGCCGGTAATTGTGAAACAGTTAATGCGTCATCAATTATTTGTTGTATAGCATCTCTATTTGCTCTAATTTGGTCTGTCCATGCGCTCATCTTGTTAAATTTTAAGTTTTAATATGTCCTGTTCCATCTGTAATAAATGCAGGTACATCAAATACATCATCTGTAAATATATCTTCTGAAATTCCGTCTCTATTAGTTGAGTAATTAACTCCTGTCTTAATCATTGTGGCTGTAATTAAATAGCCGTTTGTATTATCTTCATTTACAAAACTAACAGATTCAAATTTAGCGTATCCAATATCTTGAATATACACATTTTCAGAGGATAATGCTAATACTATTTTTCTCATTAATGTTTGACTAACAGTATCGAATTGAAATTCATCTAATTCTTTAACATCTGATTGAACAACATCTGTGCCGTCATCTGTTATATTTATTTCTGTTGTATCGTTTGGTACTGCTCTTTTATGTAACAATGGGATTCTTATAAAATGTTCAATTCCGTATTTATAAAAAATATCCCTATTATTATTGTTGAAATATTTTATTGCTACTGTATCCTCTTGCAAGTCTGATATATTAATATTTTCGCTTAAATGAGTTACAGTACCATATTCTGCGTGAGTGTTTTCTATTTTTAAATCATATAATCCTTCTCCGTAAGTATTCCACACAATATCAAATTCGTAAACCTCGAAAGGCAGTAAGTCATAAACCGACTCCACTTGTATAGCTTCTTCTCCTACTCCCGGATATACTAAATTAATTATTATTGCTTTTTTCTTTTTAATAGAATCGTAAACAACATCTTCAATATCAAATGTTCCTAAACCTCCTATTATTGTTAATTGATTACCTACTACTGCAAAATCAGGTAAATTACCTCCTAAAGTATAGGTGTCAATTGGAGAGCCAAATTCATCATAAACATTCCCGGCTTCAAAATATATTCCGGTCTTACCGTTACTGTACTCGTAATATACGGCATCCATTCTAATATATCTATTTAAGTTGTTTGACATTTTAGTAATTGACAATACATCTTCTGTTAAATCTTCGTGCCTTAAAGTTGGTGTAATTGTGGTGTAATTTGATTTAATTTGTATTGTTGTTGTATCGCCTGTCATGAATCTTAAAATCTCACATTGTTTTACTTGCGGGAATTCTTGATGCGCTAAAGTGTTTATACTGTTTCTAAAAATTGTTAATTCATCAACATCGACTTGTTCTTTTACACTAATTGAATTTGCGTCCGATATTACTAAATAAGCTGCTCGAGTACCAAAAGCATCAATTGTATATAATTTTGTTTTTTCACATCCCCATTCATCTTTAACATACATCGTAGCATCAACAACCTCAACTTGCCCGGTAAAAATATTACTTGATTGCCAATCAGAACCATTTAAAGAATACTCTAAAGTTAAAGTATCCGTATTAGTAACAACAACATTCAAAGTTGCTCCGGTCAAAGATTGTGTTACGTGTACATTTATTTTTTCAGAAGTTAAAGTATCATTTTCAAACGTTCCAACAAAAACTTCAACATCAAGTACATCAATCATATAAACCTCATAAACTAAACCTCTTGTTAAACCTACTTCTTTATAAACGTTAGGAGTATCAACTGTTGATGTTACTCCGTTAATTCTTAAACTTTTTATTGGTTCTGATGCTGTAATCCCTAAATCAATTATAGTACATTCATCCCCTACACTAGCTGTCTCAATAGCAGAAACTAACTCAAATGTTGAAGGTAATACATTTGTAATAACTGCGGTTACAAGTCCTCCGGTTGTTTCAATAAAATCGTAAAATTCCCAAGCTATACTTAATCCGTCATTAAGCATAATAGTAACATCTCCTTCAAGTCTATTAACATTGTATAAATTATATCCATTATAATCAATGTCAAAATAATAAGCGTAATCTGCTGCTGATGCCCATCCTGCAGTAGCAAAAGGAATCGTTACCGCCGGCAACTGAAAATTATTATTTCTAGTTACAAAATATCTCATTCTTTCAGTATGAGTATTCCCTAAATCATTAGGGTCTCTCCTTTTGAATTCTATATAACCTCCTGCTCCCGGTTCATCTGTAAACGTTAATACTATCTTTGATGTAGCCATAATCTTTATATTAAATTTTCATTTGCTAGTTGATATACAATTTTTCCTTTTCCTTTTGGTTCTAATTCCATTAAATATCCTCTTTCAGTTATTCCATTCTCGTTTATAAATTGCATTTTAAAAAAGTAATTCGGTACATTTTCTACTTCTCCATGAATTACTACTTCTGTTGTGCCATTTATCCATTCCCATAATTCCTCACTTATTACATGCTCTGCAGTTACAATAGTAGGTAAAAATCTAGACCTTTCTAATGTGCTAACTTGAATATCACTATTTTCAGAAATAGGTACATCCTCGCCTATTCTCCAATCATCACCCGCATGTGTTTCTATATTTTTATTTCCGGTTGAATTCATGTGTTTAACAAATTTATTCAAATAAGGTTCTATTCCTGCTCTAAAAATCCAAGAGTGTCGAAGCATCATTCTCATCGGGGTAAAAAACATTCCTTTCCAAGTTTCAGGAGAAAATATCCCAAAAGGTAATTCTTTTAATCTATCACTCCATATTTTTTGTGTATAACCTAAACCGGTTGTTCTTTTTAAATCTAAAAAGAAAATATCATCATCCCTCTTCGTATCTTCATTAGGAAACTCAATAGCGGGTTTTCTTCTTGTTAATTCCATCGCTGTATCATCAGCTCGAGTTTTTGATAACATACTGTACTTCCCTTGACTTCTTCTAATAGGAGTTACAAAAGACGATGATTGATTTGGTTCATCTAATCCATTCTCATCTTCATAATCATCTGCTTTATCATAACCAAATTCAATTGCGCTAAAAAATAAATCTGAATCTATTTTTCTTACTTCATTATTTAATTGATTAGGAAACTTAACAACTAATTCTTGTCTGTAAAAAAATCTTAAATCTTCAAATCTTAATCTTTCTTCTAAACCATTAGATTCTATTGTTGCTCCAATATTATAAACGGCTTTTAAATTCTTTAATTCTTGCTTTATTGAAGTTGTTATTGATTTGTATTTATCGCTTTCAGGGTCAAAGGCTCTCAACCAAAATCCGGTAATATAAGCCATTAATCCTGCATCGCCATCTTGTAAATATTTTTGGTTTCCATTTTTATTAAGTACCTCAGTTCTTCCGAAGTATTTTGAATAAAATTTATCTTTTTCTCCGGTTAAAATGTACATTAAACGCTCCATTAAATCATGAATAAAAATACAACTTAAATTAGGCGAGGCATCTTCATGTGAAATAACATTAACTTTAAGGTCTTGTATAGTACAACCTATCCGGGACGGTGCTTCATAAACTATTAATAATCCTTGATTATATGCCACATTTTCAAATCTTTCTTTCCCTTTTATAGTTATATATTTTTTAACTCCTATATCGGTGTATATTGTGTCTAAGATTCTATCCTCCACAAGAAACCAATCATTACCATCCCATTCAACGAGTCTTAATTTAGAAATAATATCCCCTGCTGTATCATGAAAAACGCCATCTCCTCCATTATAAGCTAAATCATATTCAACATCCACAATAACATCATTTACCGGCGATTGTACTTTTACAAAAAACATACTAGATGATGTTAAGGTTGCTACGCTTGCTTCATTAACATCTATACTCGCATGCCTATCATCTCCTAGTCCTATAAGTTTAGATTTAAACGTTCTTTCAATTTGACCTCCCGGGGCTTCAATACTTCCAAAGCCACCCTCTTCTCCTGTCAACTTTCTACTTTGTCCTCCAAAATTTAATAATCTTCCGGGTATTTCCGTGGAGTCAAGTATTAATTCATCTAACACTACACCATCAATAGAATCTACTCTTTCAGCTTCAAATTTATCTGATTCATGAGAACGTACTAATTCTTCTAAATTAAAAGTATTCCATTTAATACTTAGTTGTTGATTTTCAATTATTTTTGTTTCCCAATCTGCTAAAAAAGAATACCTCTCAACCCACTTAACATCATCATCTTTCTCAACCAAAACATATTTTGTTAATCTACATTTAGCATTAATACCTCCCGAAACATAAGCCTCTTCAATATAATCCATTGCTTCATGAGTAAACACCAAAGAACCTGTATATGTAAAAATCATCCCATGATACTCGTCATGCCTCTTCATTTTTAATGCATCGTTTGCATCCCAATTAATAGGCTCGGGTATTTCGAGAGTTTTAGCTAACTCCGATTTAAGTGTCCATCTGACAAAATTACTATATCCTAATTTTTGATTACTCATTAGTTATTCCATTTCGATAAAGAGTTCCCATATTGGTCGTTCTTTGCATTATTATTAAGTTTTATGTTATTAACAAACTTCGCTTTAGATAATCCATCCTCTAGAGAACGGCTAATTCCTTTAAAAAAGTAGTTAAATGATTGTTCATCAATTTCAGTACCTCCCGCAAAAGAATTCATTAGTACTGCGCTTTTCATTAAAGAGCTAAAATCTTTATGAATCTCATCGCCCGGTTTCAAATCAACTACTGCGTCTTTTTGTTTTGTAGTTAAAATACTGCCATCCCTAACTATATATTCTTGTACTCCGGCATCATTAATCATCCCTTTATGATGTTCTTTAATTTTACCATCTGAACCTTCAGCGTACTGCGGTATTGGAGTGGCTAATACTGTTGCAATTTGGGCTGCTCCAAGTGCTGAAACAAAAGCGGTTAATAATCCCGCAGAAATACCAAAATCAAATTTAGGTACTTGAGCCCAAATACTCACAATTGCTGATGCGGTATTCATTGCAATATCTGCTAACGCAAACGCTTTCCTTAATTTCGCCTGTCTTTGTTCTGCTCTTAATCGTTTTTTCTCTAATTCTCTTAGTTTTGCATTTTTCTCATCTTCAAGGGCTTCTCTTTGAGCAACATCGTCTTTCGCTAAATCAATTAAAATCTGATACCTATCACGTTCGCTCTGAATTTCAGCTTCTATATTTTCAATTCGAGCCTCTGCAAAAGCATTAAATATACCTCCAATTTCATTAACAATCCCTTTTACATGGTCTACTACTTGAGCTATTTTCTCAAGTTCTAAATCAATATCAATTACAACCGGTGCTTCTAATTGTTTTAAAGCTGCTTTTAATTTATTAATTAATTGAGTTAATCTAATTATCTCATCAGCTTGTTTATCAGCATCTAATCCAATTAAATCTCCTTCAGCTAAAAGAATTTGAGCTTTAATTATTTCTCGAGCAGCCTCTTTAGCAATTTCAGCTTTCTCAATTTCTAGTTTTTTAAATTCCTCCGCTTGTGATGTATGTTCATTTGCAACAACCCGATTTAATTTTCTTAAATCAGCTGATGTTTTTTTACTAGATTCAAAAATCTCTTTTGCTAGAGTTATTCTGTTTTCTGAAAGTTGTCGCTCCTCTTCATAAACTTTATTTAATGCTATAATTCTTAAATTAGCATCATTGTCTAAACCGCTGAAAATATTTTCTCGTCTAGCTTTATTTATAGTTTCTAATCTCTTACGTAAATTATTATTTATTGTAAAAATCTTATTAGCAAATAATTCTTCTGCAATTGTATCTTTTTGCCTTAACTCTTCTTTAAGTGCTGCTAAATGTCTTTCAAGCTCAATTCTACGAGTAGAACCAATTTGATGTAATTTAAGCTCCTCTTCAATCTTCTTTTTATCCTTTTCAAACTGAGCTAAATTAAGCTCTTGTTTCATATCTTTTATATTCCTTTCAATCGCAACTTGAGTTAAAGCGGATTTAAATAAAGCGTTTTCTCGTTCTTCAAGATTTACTTTAATATCATCACCAATAATATCGAGGCGCATAACTTGCTGCTTCATTTGGGTATTCTCTATATCTTTTAATAAGTCTTTTATTATTCGAAGTTGTTTAACACGACCTCTATTTATCCCTAAAATTTCATCGATTGCTTTTTTGTATTTATCAATTAATATTAAATTAGGTTTTGCGTCTTTATTTGTTAAAGCCGTGGATTCAATCTCATCTTTCAAAATTTTAATTTGAACCTTATACCAATCAATAGTGAATTTCATTTCATCCGTTTGTCGCCCGAAAATACGCTCGAGTTGTTCCATGTGTTGGATTTGCAATTTCATACGAGTATTATCATTATCTCTCCCGGATGCTATTTCCTCTAATGCAATAACCATATTTTTAGATTCTGCAATATTAGATTTCATTCCTGATAACCAATTATGAAAAAGTAAGGTTTGTTGTTTGTCTAAATCTTCTAAAGGTGCTGCTAGAGCCGTGAATATTTTAGGCAGTCCATCTGCCCCTACAACAACTTGTCCGATTCCATCAATAGTCGCTCCAAATACTGTATTTAATGAGGCAACGGCTTTCTCCATATCTACAATGTTTTTCTCTTGAATTTCTAATCCGGCATCAGCTTGAAGTCTTGTTAATTTTTGCATATTTGCAAGTAAATCATCAGCCCTATCGATTGAAATATCTAAAGCTCGGTTAAATTCATCCACACCTAAAACTGCTTGAGGTATAGCTTTCCCTATATCCTCGATTATATTTTTAAGTTCTGATTGTTCATCCGTAGTTAATTCGTTTGTTGCATCTTTTAATTGTTTGTACCTATCAATTAAATCCTTTAAACTACCTTCTAATTCAAAATTAGATTTTGTTAAATCTCTATTTTTGGCTGATAATTTATTTATAGCATCACTCGTTTTTAAAATATCTTCGTTTAAATCTCTAAATGCCCACATTAACCCGGCTACAATAGCAATTAATATTCCTAAAGGATGCGCTAACAATGTAGCCCAAAGAAGTCGCAAAGTTCCTATTAATCCTAATGCTGCTATATTAAGAGAAATTAACATTGCTTTATGAGCAACTACTGCTATTATATTTCTATAAAAAGATGCTGAAAGTAAAGTGTTTACTAATGCTAACAACCTAGTATTTACAATAGTGTACTGCATTGCAACCTTATAAAGAACCCACATTTTTATTAATTCATAACCCAACTCCATAACGTTAGCTAAATTCTCTGCAAGTAAATCAAATACCTCTGTTAATTTTTCCGAAGCGTCATTTCCTTTTTTGAAATCCTCAACCAAAATAGTCCAAGCGTTTTTCAAACGAATTGTCGCTGCTTGTAAAGTATCAACTCTTCTAATTTTTTTAAGTCCAAAAGCAATCTCAACTTGTTTAGCAAATCCCGGAAGAACCTCTTTAGTTATGATTGTACCTTTTTTCATCATATCATCTAATTCTGCCGTGGTAACTTTTAATGAGTTTGCCATAATATCCATAGCACCCGGTAATCTCTCACCCAACTGTCTACGTAATTCTTCCGTTGTAATTTTACCTTTAGAAATCATTTGTTCAAGAGCAAGATAAACTCCTGTTAATTCATCAGTCCTTAAACCTAAAACACCGGCTGCCTTAGTCATTGTACCAAAAATTTCTTGCGTTTCTTTTGCAGTTAATCCGGCTTGATTTGCTGCTGCCCTAAATTTAATATAACGGTTTGTTGTAGTAATTAATTCAGCACCAAAATCTGCAGTGATTTGTTTCAACCATAATTCTGTTTGTGC
>Ga0114925_10000716_pt1 | contig 15453 bp, 6 predicted proteins | sample SumtaG_2_FD_87287 | JGI IMG/M metagenome (GOLD analysis project Ga0114925, IMG submission 87287) | Deep subsurface microbial communities from Indian Ocean to uncover new lineages of life (NeLLi) - Sumatra_00607 metaG | ecosystem: Environmental > Aquatic > Marine > Oceanic > Sediment | place... | reverse complement strand
GTTTCCAAACAAATTGAACCCTTACATGAAATGAAAGAATTTCAACAAAAATTTAAAAATACTGAAGTTAAAGTTCTTTTAAATGCAAAAGATGGAAAATGGGCAGCTTTATTGATAATAGACAAAGGTAAAATATACGTAGAAGGCATTGAAAATAGTCCAAAAGAAAACATATCAAAAAAAAATGCTGGTTGGGATGGTCTATTACAAACTACAACACCAATGTTCCTTGAACTTCTTGGTGGTGACAATCTTTCAACAGGTAAGGTTATCAGAAAGATTTTAACAGGAAAAATAAAAATTAGGGGAATTAAAAACGTATTAGTATTGCTTCAATTATTTGATTTATAAGTTAAGTTTGAAGATATTCGCTAAGGATACCATTTCCTCTCTCAATTTTTCTTCATTTTTTTCATCTCTCAAAGATTTTAGAATTACCTCTTTATCCATTTCGGATATTCGTTCTTGGAATAATTCAAGGAAATCTCTTAAAAAAATAACTTTTTTATAAGGATCTTTTTGAATTTTATTAATATAACTCTCAATTATAAATTCAGAAGAGTTCTTCTCAATTTCTTCCCTTGAGATGATTTGAGTTTCAGTTCCAATGAGTTCTTGTAATAGTGAATTATTATTAATAATATCCTGTGTAATTTTTTTTAACATATCATTTCTTGATAATATAGATAAATTTGAGATGTACTCTTCCATTTCTGAATTCTTATTTTCAATTGCTTTAATCATTTTAAGAATTTTTTCCTTATTTCCTCTTTCCATATTATATTAAAGTTTTGTATAAATTTTTAAATTTAACTGAAAATAATATAACTTAAATAATGTATATGAACGAGAAGGATAAATTAAGGAAATTCCAAGAATTTATAGATTATAAATTTAATAATAAAGAACTTTTACTAGAATCCTTAACTACCCCCCAATTGGGAAATGAAATTGGAAAACCTAGTTATGAATTTTTAGAAATGTTAGGAGATGCTGTAATCAAAGTTATTTTTATTTTAAAACTATACCAGAGGAATATAGATGACCCAGGTGAAATTACAAAAATAAAGGCTGGTTTAGAAATGAATAAAGCATTAAAAAGAGTTGCGAACACAATGAATTTACATGAATTCATATTTAAAACTAAAAAACAACCAGTTATAGGAACGAGAATTATGGCAGATGTATTTGAAGCCATATGTGGAGCAATTTTCTTAGATTCAAATTATGACTTTAAGTTAGTTGAGGAAAAAATGATCAATCCTTTTTATAAAGATTTTGATTCAATAATAGAAAGCTCCATAATAAGTGAAAAAAATGAATTATTAGAATTCTTACAAGAAAAGTTCAAAACTAGCGTTTTAATCAAGCTTAAATATGAAAAAAGTGGACCAGAACACGATCCGATTTGGATCGCGAAAAATCCAAAGATTTTAGGAAAAGAAAATCAAAAAGAACTAATAAAAATACCAAAGAGGCTAGAATCCGCTAGATTTAGTAATAAAAAAGATGTAGATAAAGATATTTATGCAAAAATTCTAATGTATTTGTAAAAGAAAAATAATTAGAAAAGTGAAAAGTTAAAATTACTTATCTTTTTCATTTTCTATTTTTTTTATGATTTAATAAAGAATATTAAATGTTCTATTAGATTAGAACCTCAATTTTTAAAAGATTTTCAAAATTTTCATATCTGTACAAGATAAGTTCTCTCAAAAAGTTTATTTTAGCATTTTGATATCATATTATAAAGCAAAATAAGGTTTTTCAAAAAATAGAAAAAATTAGAATAAAGAGAATTTAAAATGCCTAAATCACCAACAATTAGAAAAAGTCCTCTGATGGAGCAATATGAACAAGAAACGGGTAAGCTAGCAATTTGGAAAGGCGAAGTTTCGAAGCAATTTAAAAAATGGAAAAAAAAGGAAAAACAAGAAGAAATAAAGCAACAAAAAGTAGAATTACTTACTCAATCTAAGATTGAAAAGAAAAAGATGAGAAAAGATATTAGGGATGAAAAAGTCGCTGGTAAGGATTATGAACATTTAATAGTTGTTGAAAACCTACATAAAACATATTTGCTAGGAACGACAGCAGTAGCAGCACTCAGGGGTGTTGATTTGACTATAGATAATGGAGATTTTATTGATATTATGGGACCTTCTGGTTCAGGAAAAACAACTCTTCTCAATTTAATTGGAGGACTTGACACTCCAACTAGGGGAAAAGTTTTTTTAGAAGGTTCCAATATCTCTATGCTTAGTGACAACGATCTAGCTGAAATTCGAAGAGAAAAAATAGGATTTGTGTTTCAATTCTATAACCTCCTCCCCCAAATGACCGCTATGGAAAATGTTATGGTACCTTTACATTTTTCAGGGAAATTAAGCCGTCGAGGTAAGAGAAAAAAAGCGATGGATCTCTTGAGATTAGTAGGTTTAGATGAAAGAGCCCATCATACACCATCTGAATTGAGTGGAGGTGAACAGCAGAGAGTTGCGATAGCTAGAGCTTTCGCAAATGATCCCGCGATTTGTGTATTAGATGAACCTACAGGTGATTTAGATTCAAAAACTGGAATAATGATCTTAAACCTCATTAGAGATTTAAATAGAAGAGGAGCAACCTTCATTGCTGTAAGCCATGATGCTGCAGTGTCAGAATTTGCCACTAGAGTTTTTCATATGAGAGATGGAAAGCTAACTCATGAAGGGAAAATAGGAGGTTTGAAAGAAACCGAAATAATGCAATTAAAAAGAAGACAAGAAACCGAAATAAATAAAGAGAAATGTAAAAGTAAGATTATCCAATATCTATATGCAAATCAAGGGAAAAGAGAAATTATATTAAGTGATATTAAAAATGGCATTCCAATTTCTATCATAATGAATTTACCGGAACATTTTAATGATATACTACAGGAATTAATAGAGGAAAACAATTTTTTTGGAAGAATTGAAGGAGAACTATTAATTTTGAATTAAAAATTATAAATTGGTGTTAAATTAAAATCTAAATCGTTTTTAGCTATATGACACATATCAAGCTGGTTTTTAAATATGCATTTTTAGACTTGCGGAAACAAAAGATAAGAACTATTTTAGCAATTTTTGGAATGCTTATTTCCATAGGTCTCCTAACAGTAGTATTATTTTTATCAGATTCTATTTCTGCTGGTTATATAGATTTTTTATCCATAGATTCTGGAAATCAAGACGCTGTTATCTCCGTAAGACATTATAATGGAGAACCTGAAAATAGATCTTCTTATTTTGAGTATGATCCTCTTATTCAAACAATACAAAACACCACAAGTATAATTGAAAATTATATACCACGACTGGAAATACATGGAGATGTTAATATTTCTAAGGGTTTTTATACTACAGAACTAACAAAAGAAGAAGTCTGGTGTACAATCTCGGCAATTAATTTTACTTATGAAAATAGTATTAATTTTGGAGCTTTTACGGAGCCATTATATAACGAATTACTTGATCTAAACGAGTTACCTTTAAATCATTGTGCAATTTATTATGGATTTAATGATTTTATTAAATATTCTGAAGGTGATACGATAGATATTAAATTGAACTTAACTCATGAGGGTAAAACCTATAATCGTACACTAACTATGACAATAGATCAAGTTTTTGATTTCAACATAAAATGGCCAGCAGGGTATCGTAATGATAATTTAATTGTAGTTGATATTAATACACTTTACCAATTTTTTGGTATTAATGAGTTTAAAGGGAAGTGCAGTGATTTAATCTTAACTTTCAAAGAAGGTAATACATTGTATGATATAAGGGATCTTGAAGGAACTGATATCCTTGTGAAAAATCTTGTCTCTGATATTCAAATAGCGATTGGAATTAATGAATATAACATAGATTTACCTAAGCTAAGAATATTAGGATGGGCTGAATTTTTAAGTGTTTTTATAGTTATTGTGTTTGTATTTGTTTCTATTATAGCGATGCTTATTTCGGGTGTTCTTATTAATGGAATATTAAAAACGTCTGTAGAAGAGAGAATTAGGGAATTTGGAATATTTAGAACTTTAGGTTCGAATAAAAAATTTAATTTAGCGATAGTCTTGATGCAAGGTTTCTTATTATGTAATTTTGGTGCTCTTTCAGGTATCATAACAGCATATTTACTTTCTCGATTTGCTATAATACCTTTTGCGAATTCTGTAATCGCACAAAGTACATTAGGTTTTAGTCATATACCTTTTTCCTTTACTTGGTTGTCTGTTATCATAACATATATCATGGGTATTAGTGTAGGATTAGTAGTTAGTATCTCTCCTGCCTTAAAAGTAATGCGTCTTCAATTGATCGAATCTATACACCCCTATCGCCACGAAGATACATTATATCATTTACAAAAAAAGGCTACGATTAATTATAAATTGATTTTAGTTGGGATTATCCTAGCCTTCAATGGAGGTTTTGTGTTTTATGTAATACCCAGAATAATGGTTGCAATGGATATGGCATTATTAGCAGGGACATTAGTTGCGATTCTACTAATATTTAATATTGGGTTAACATTAGCAGGTTTAGGCTTAATACCCGTGATATTAAGACTTGTAATAGAATTATTTAGACCTTTATCAAAGCGACTCCATTCAACAATTAAGATTTTTGTATTCCGCTATCAAAGGAGGAATTCAAGTACAACTATAATATTTGCTTTATCTTTTTCATTTGTTATTTTCACCTCGTCTCTTATTAATACATTATCTAGTCAATCATCTGCTATGACTAAATTGGCGTACGGGTCCGACTTACTTATTGAAACTACAGGATGGGAAGAACCTGAAAGAGGAGGAGGTGGAGGAGGTTTTGGTTTTATGGCTAATGATGGAAGTAATACCAAGGAAGACTTAGAACCACGCATGAAGCAAATTTATGATGCTTCTATTAAACCAACAAAAATCATTACTACTGAATTTGAGGAAGACCTAATGGTGATCGATGGTATTGAGAAAGTATCATCAGTTTTAGCTAGACCAGATCAATTAACTCAAATTTATGCTGAAGAAAATAAAGAATTTATTGCTGAAATTGGGGATTATACTGGATTCACAACACAAGAGATAACTTTAATTGGAATTGATGAAGAATATCCCTTTACTGTAAGGAGAGAATTTATAGATATGACGTCTGGAAATATAGATACTTCTTTTCAAAATTTATTTGAAAACAATCAATCCTATACTTGTCTTATTTCAGAGGCAATATCAATAGCGATGTCTTTGTTAATTGGAGACAAAATAAGAATTGTAATTCATAGAGGAGATGAATTGGAAGTGTATCCTTTTCTTATAATTGGAACTGCTAAAAGTATGCCAGGCTTTAGTCAAGAATTTTCAGGATCTAGTATGGGCGCATCAATGGGTGGAGTGTTAATCTCACAGGAAACTTATATTGAAATTATGGATATTCCTCCAGTACCTTATTTGGACAGAATTTTCATTAAACTTCGAGAAGATAAATTATCGGAAGCTCGTCATATAGAGGAAATCATTGATGATACATACGAAATGATTTATAGTTATGATATATCCAATCTAGCAAGAATGGTAGCTCAACAAGAATCAGCATTTTTTGTATTAGATACACTTTTCACACTCATATCTCTTACAACAGTATTTATTTGCATTTTTGGATTATTATCCTCATCTTATTCTACAATTATTGAAAGAAAGAAAGAGATTGGAATAATTAGAACGTTAGGTTTAAAAGGAAGAGAAATTAATCGATTATTTATACTTGAATCCTTAATAATAATGATTAGTAGTGGGACTATCGGGATAATTGTTGGTTGGCTTACTAGTTGGCTTGTATCCAGCCAGCTGATGGGCACTTTAATGGGGATGCCAACCGTGCTATATATCCCATATTTTAATATTATCTTAATTTACTCACTTTCAATAGCAATGATTTATTTTGGAATGAAATTATTGCTAAGAAAAGTAAGAAAGAAAAAAATAGTTGAAATATATAGAGAGACTCTTTAGGGGGATTAATGAATAGTGAAAAAAAATAATGTTATCATATTTTTCATTTTAATCTTAATGGTTTTTCTCAGTCCCCTAAATTTAAGTATCTTTCAAAATAATAATGAGTCATTTTCAGAAGAAGAAAGGGGTATAACAGAATCGGAGGGGGCCTTTATAAAGACTTCCGATATTGCTGGATCAGATCTTTATGCTGAAAATATCAATGTGTTTGTAGCGGGAAACAAATCTATAATAAAGCAATCACTTTTTACAAACGATACAAATATCCTTTCTCAATTTGATTCAAATGATCCAGCTTTCTCAAAATGTAATGTAATTATAAGTGCTTCAAATGGAATTAATCCGGATATTTTTCCAACAATATTGACTGAGAGTGAAATCCCTTCTCAATATGTTGTAGGATTCAATAATTTTGTTGGATTTCTTTACTATGATAAAGAGGTTGATGTTGAAGATGCTAGATTAAAAGCAGAAAGAGCACTTGAGATAATAAGAAGAAAATTTATGATTGATTTAATAATGGTAAATGTATCAGAACAGAATTTTTTCCCTTTTGTTGGATATTATCCAAATTGGGATTGCTTTTTTCATGAACTCACAAGTAATTTTCCAATGGATGGGTATTGGAAGGCATTAGATGTAAATCGTTTAATAAGCAAAGAATATTTAGAAAATTATCATGTTTCTTCAACCTTCATGCTACTGAATTCATTAGATTTCTTTGATGGTGATTTCAATATATCAACAGATCAGATAAACTTTAATATAGAATCACTTGATCTATCATTCTTACAAGAATTAGAAATGGAGGATTTGTTTGATCAGATCGATACAATCATGGAGGAGTATGGAGATTTATTTAACGCGACTATATCTGAAAATGAATTAGAACAGCTTATTGAAATCTTTGGTACATTTACACTTAAAAGTGATTCACATTATACAAGTATATCGATTCAATATGAAGGTTTAAGCGAAGGTATTCAAAAAGTTGGAAAGAATCAATATAAATTCAATTTATGGGAATCATTAGGTTATGAAGGAGATCCTCTATCACCTAGTGAAAAAATATATATTGCATTAACTGGTGCTTTTATGAGTAATATTGAAATCAATATTTTATGTACAGATATTGTTGATGCAACTCCTTTAAGTTTCGAATTCTATGATTATCTTATAGAGCAAATAGGATTGCTATTCTATCTTATGGGAAGCGAATTTGATGCTCAAACTCTTGAGGACTATTCATTTGAATTATTTTGGGTAGATGATGGAGGAATTAAACGATCTTTTGTTAAGCCCGTTAACCCAAATGATCCAAATGATATTATTAATATGCTCCAACAGTTCGGATTTCAAGGTTTTTCTTCTATTCCAACGGGGCTTGTTAATCCTTTTGCGGAGTTTTCTGTTGTTTACAATGTTTCTAATTCAGAGCCGAATTTATTGATAAAGAAGGAATTATTAGGAGGAAATGCTTCCTACGGAGCATATCGTAATTTTTCATACTATATCTCAGCAGAAAATGTAGGTAATATTACTGCATGGGGAGTTCCTACTCATATCCCTCTAGAACTTGATTATTTTTTTCAAATAGTAAGTCCAGGTCAATGGGAGAATGTTAAAAATGATATGTGGAAATTAATTAATATTAAATATCCACACCAATATGAATCATTAGAAGGTTTTTTTAATTTTGATGAAGATCCTCGAATTTTCTATTTTGATTCATTTGGATCAGGAGTATATGATACATTTTATCCAAATTATTATAATACCTCTAATATATGGCCCTATAATGAAGATGCTGATTATATAATTGGAATCGTATACGATGAAAATCCATTTTATTTCCCATTTTTTGATGTTGATACCTTAAAAGAGTTATTTACAAATGATAAGAGTATTTGGAATGATGATAATTGGAGATTAGATCCCGGAGAAATAATATCATATCAAATTGATAACTATTCTATTGCCAATTTAGATTCATTTTCACCATTTTATTTAAATAATTTTACCATTGAATCTATACCTACTACTCCTGAAATTATTTCAGGAGTGGTGTTGGATCAAACAACTCCAGAAATGGCATTATCGACAGACAATGAGAGTTGGACAATCGGATCGATTGAAAAATTTTTAGAACAAAAAATAGAGCTTGAATTTATTTTTAAAAATGACACTAATATTGATTTCGCCAATAACACATTAGAAAGAGTTTCTATCATAGTAAATATAACCACTCCTGATAGTTTAGAGTCTTTAAATTTTGAAATTTTTGATTTTAATGATGAAGAATTTAAAGATATGAGTCCATATCTAGATTCAATTATAAATAATACTTGGACCTTCTCAGTAGTTAATAACAACGAGAGTTTAGTTTGGCTTTTTTATCCACTAGATAATAATAACTATACAGTTCTATTTAGAATCATGTGTATAGATTCAGAACAGTTTAATATTTCTATTAATGATTTGGACATTGAATTTTCCACAAGAGATCTTAACTTTAATGAGGATTCAGGTTCTAGATTTATATATGGCTCTTCAACGGGTCATGTTGAATTTGAAAGGCGATCTAACTCTATTCCCTTAAATACTTTTAATGCAGCATCAATTGTAGCATATTCATATTTAACTGATTATAATTCTAATCCTGGAGAATTGAATGCATATAATATTAATTTTAAGAACATTGGTTCTAATATTGCTGAAAATTTGAGCATTTCCTTATCAATACCAGGAATTATTGATAAAACCAATCATTTTACTCTTCAAAATAGTAACTTATCATATTATATAGAGAAACTAGCTCCTTCAGAAGAAAGAACATTGAACTTTACATTTTATGTACCAAACTCAATTTCAATAGGCGAAATCTCAATAATTTATTATAATCCAGAAAATGTTCAAGGAGGTAATTCTTCTAAAGTAATGAGTTTAACAAATGAGGTTTATATATCTGCCGCAGTGGATTATGAAGATTTTTCCCCATTTGTTAGAACAATTGAAATTTACTATAATAATAGTGATACAAATCCAGTTAATAACATACCTGCTATTGGTGATGTTTTTAATTTGACGGTAAACTTAAAAAATACAAGCCCCAATAAATTTAAAATCCCAGATATTAACGTTTTAATGCATGATCAGTATTATGATTTAAGGAGAATTGATAATCACTCACTATATTTTGAAGATATTGTATATAATGAAAGAATTTCCTTTCATATAACTTTGAAAAAAATTGGATGGAAAGGATATTTCTATCCTTCAATAAATTATATTGAAGGTTCGGAAGGTAAAACTATACAAATTTCTAATTCCCTATTCAAAATATTAGGCGAAATTAACTTTTCGATAATTAAATCTGTGAATAGAGATCAAATTGAAAATGGAGATGTGATTACTGTAAATATCGAAGTAGAAAATACAGGAACAATAACAATAGAGGATATAAAAGTTAATGATATGATAAGTTATTCCCAGTCAGATTTTTCTTTATTAGAGGGAAAATTAGTTAATTTAATTGATTTGTTAGAGCCTAATGAAAAAGTTAATTTTAATTACACAATTAAAGCGAAAAGGCAAGCTCTAGTAAGTCTAAAACCTGCTAGTATTAAATTTTATTATTTGCTAGAAAATGAAGAATCATCAAATATTATTTTGATAAAAATTATTACACCAAAGATTAGGCAATTTTATTATGTATTTTTTCCAATTTTAATTGTATTTGTAGTTTCGGTCGTATATATTTGGCAAATCAGAAAGTATAAAAAGAAAAAAAGTGAATTCGAAAGATCTGAAATGCATATTTTTGAACTTAACTCAAGAGATACAATTTTTAAAGTCGAACACACTTTAAGAGAAAGATTAAGCATACTCTCGAACAAATACGAAGATAATAATTTTGAATTTAATAAAGATAAACAAACAGATAAATTAGTGAACAGTAAAGAATAGAGGGGATTTAAAGTGATTAAAAAGAAATTATATTCCATTCTTATTATATTGGTTCTGATCTTTTCATTTACAAACTTATTCCTTAACGGTTTGAAATTATATAATTTCTCAAATGAAATAGAAAATAAAGATCAATTTGAATTTAATCCTGAAATCTCAAGTGAATACAATCAAAATATTATTGTCTATTTCAAGAAATCCTCTTATAATAATACAGTGACTTTTCGGTTTGAATATTATGGAGGAACTATTAAAAAAGAATGGAATAATTCATTTAGTGCATTTTCTGGATTTGCTGGTGTTATGCCTCTCGAAATAAATAGAACCTCCTTTCAAAATAATTTTCGAGATGCTAAAATTGAAAATGACGAGATTTTAGAAGCTCAAATGAATTATGCATCTATTCAATCTGGAGCAGTAAATTCTACATGGTATTTGAATGGGTTAAAAGGTGATATTAATTCTTCTGTAGCTGTATTGGATACGGGAGTTAACCAAAATCACAATTTTTTAACTGGAGATATTATTAATGGCTGGGAAAATTTTGTAGATACCCAGACAATATCCGATGATAATGGTCATGGAACTTTAATTAGTTCAATTATTTCAGGAACAGGTACAGATCCATATAATTCGATTAATCCCTCAATTGCTAAGATCCGTGGCAATTATTCACATATAGAGTTATTTGGGGGGGGATCTGCCATGCAAAATTTCACTCTAAAACTGTTTTCTTTTAACGCTTCTAAAGAAGATTCAAGCATTATGATTAATTCTACTTGGAATAATAAAACTGACGGAATACTAAAATTATGGTTTGAATTATATTATAATAATACTTTAGTGAATTTTACTTATAATAAAAATCCTAATGAATATTACATCATAGATCATAATGAACCTCAAATTAAATTAGGTATTTATGATTTATATCTAAAATATAAAAGAGATTTTCAAAGTAATCCTATATTTTCATTTAATAGTACAATCTCTTTTTTCCCCGAAGTATATATTAGTGATAGGACTCATTTTACAGGTATTACAAATGCTACTAAAATAGTCGCATATAAGATTTTAAATCATTCCGGAATAGGTTATTCTTCTGATTTGATTTCTGCATTAGGAAGTGTAATACAAAATAAAAGTAAGCATCATATAGTTAGTGTTTGCTTAAGTGTTGGTACATTCGGAGAAGATATATCGGCAGTAGATACTGTGATAAATGAGGTAATAAAAAATGGTACACTAGTAGTAATTGCTGCAGGAAATAAAGGTGTAGAAGTTTCAGATTCATTGAATAGATTAGCTCAAAATAAAAATGCAATTATTGTCGGTGCAATAAATGATAAGGATCAAGTTACTTCCTATAGCAGTATGGGTAAAGAAATCGATAATACTACCAAACCAGACATCGTTGCGCCTGGTGGGAGCAAACTACCAGGTCATCGTTCAGTTATAGGTGCTTATGACGAATTCGATAAAGTTACAGCCGCATATGGTACATCAATTGCTACAGCTATAGTTTCAGCTGCTATAAATATATTAATCGAAGCAAAATGGAATGATTGGAATCAATGGAGCAATTTAAACCTATCAAAATGGGTGAAGTACATCAAGGCTTATTTATTGATGACTGCTTCAGAGACTAATCTTGAAAGAGAAGATGATCCAATTACTAGTTTTGATGAGAGTGATCTTTCACCTTCCTTATCTGTAGCCCCATTAACGAGGGGTTTAAAGGATATTCATGAAGGTTACGGGAGATTAAATATTCAAACTGCGATTGATGCTTTAACTAAAAATATGAGCATTGGTAAATCTATCAATGGAAATTTAACGAGTTCTTCAGATAATCCTCTTGGAACGCATGCATTTGCACGTCAAATTGAATTAATTGAGAATGTTCAATATAATTTTAGCTTGACAACAATAGATTCAGATGCTGATTTTGATATGTATTTATTTTCTAATAAATCAAATAACCATGGTGAACCTATTCTTCTAGAATCCTCAAGAAAATGGTACGGTAACTTTAGTTATTTCTACTTTACTCCAAAGATCAATGAAACTAATTGTGTGATCACTGTAAAAGCAATCGACGGAAAAAGTGATTTTATTTTGAATATTTCAACTGTTAAGAATTCTTTTAAACCAAAATTAGAAGTCCCTGAAGTAAATAATTATATAGGTGGTTCAAAAAATACAACAATCATGAGTTTTCAAGAATTTATGGGTAATGAGCCAAAGAAAAATTATAGTATTGATAATTATAGGTTTTATATTGAATATTTTGATAATGATACTTCGAATGTGCCCCCACAAGAAGTCTATGTTTCAATTTTAGGAACATCTAACAACTACACCTTAACTCAATCCAATTCAACAGATAATAATTACACAGATGGTGCATTATTTATCAGTGACTACATTCAATTTCCAAATCCCGGTATATACAACTATAGATTTTTTGCTAGCGATGGAAAATATAAAGCTTGGTATCCAGAGGTAGGGCATCTTAATATTACAATCGTATTTCCAACTGATAGTATACAATTCCCAAATCGTTATGATTTTAATGATGGAATCGGAAATTGGACATATTCGGGAACTGGGTGGGGAATGTTACAGCAAAATAATATTAATGATGATAGATCAAGGATTTATCAGAATTCATGGAAATCTTTATATTTTGGTGCATATCATAATTATCCAAAGAATTATACGTATCAACCCATTGGTGGTACAGAAGATGCATTTCCAAATGTTACATTAATTAGTCCTTTATTTAATTTGACAAACCTTAATGAAAATACCACACATCCCTTTGTAAAATTTGGATTTAGAGTAAGTTTTAATGCCGGAGACACCCTTTATTTACAAATTAATCTAAATTGGACTGGATGGATAACATTGCGATCTTATTCTAATATCGAACAGGAGTGGTTCATGGAAGAGATAAATTTTACTCAATATATTGGAAATTTTATACAATTTAGATTTTTAACATCTCTCGATAATAATTCTGATGCAATAAATTATAAAGGTTTTATTTTAGATTATTTTGCTATTGAAAATTATACTAATGAAAACACTCCGACAATTATATTTAACTTAAATAACGACATTTCATCAAAAGAGGGTTCAAAATATCAGAAATATTCCTTTTCATGCGAATTTTTTGATTTAGATAATAATTATCCTAGTTTTGTATATCTAGAATTGGATGATAATAATTTTACTTTATATAATCTCTATGGTGATTGGAGTTCTAGTTCGAATGATGTAGAAGATATGGGTATATATTTTAGCAGATCTTTAATTTTAGAAGAAGTCTCCAATAAATCATTCAGATTCCATGTTTCAGATGGAAAGTTTATTATTACAACTCAATGGTATAATAGAAATAACACTCTTTTTGAATTTATAAATCCAAATCCTTTAGAATTTAATGTCTATAAAGATAATAAATTCATTGGGTATTATTTTTCAAATTCAAGCCTTTTAGATTATTATATAACAGGAACACCTGCACAAAAAGAAGTGACTGCATGGTTTGGGGGAGATAATACTTGGCATCCAATAATTCGATATGAATCACCTCTTCTTTATGGAGGGAGGGGGCAGAGTTATGGTTATGGATCAAATTGGGATGCTAGATTAATTACTCACCCTTTACATTTAGAAGATGAATATAATGTTTATCTTGAATTTGATTATGAAATTAGATTACAAGATGAATTTTATGTTGCTGAAGATCAGTTAGATAAATGTATCGTATCAATATCTAAAGATTTTGGTGAAACATGGATCATTTTAAGGGAATTTATATATGAGGATGAGGATCTTTCTGGAAGTAAAAAATTTGATATTTCTCGATATTCCAATGAAGACATAATGATAAAGTTCACATTATATTCAAATGATAATGCTGCAGGAGTAGGATATGGATGGTTATTGTCGAATATATATATTGGCTATGATAAATCGGCGGATTTTATAGCTCCCGAAATTCAAATACTTAGTCCTGAACCTGATATAACCGTCAAATCGTTAATAAACGTTAAAGCATATATTAGTGATAATATAGAGTTAGATGAGTCAAGAATTTACATACTTCTTAACAATAAAAGTGTTGACATGAGTAAGCTCAATTTTAATAGTACTACAAGTATTTTAGATTTTAATTGGGATACTATTCAATTTAATGATGGGACGTATGAATTAAAAGTAATTGCATATGATAAAGAAGGAAATAAAGCAGAGGTGTTCATTATCGTGACTGTTAATAATATGAGATGGTGGCAAATGTGGGGCCCATATGTCATAATATTTATTGTCGCAATTGCAGTAGGGGGGATTTTGTTTATTCTTTCAGAAAAAAAAGGTAAAATATGGATTGAAAATATAAAAAACACACGTGCTGAAAAAGTACGACTTAAAGATATTGATAAAGATCAAGTAATTAAACGTATAGAATTAATTGTAGACCAGGAAGAATTGAGTCGACCTTTAACTTTATATTGCAAATCATGTAGATCATGGTTTTTATCTACGAAATTCGATATAATATGCCCTGAATGTGAGTATGATCAAATTTATGCTGCATATAATTGTACAAATTGTGGGAAATTTCAATTTTTCGATGAACCAAGAGAAAATTACTATTGTAAAAGTAAATCATGTGAAGGAGTGAGATTAATTAGACGCGAAACAGAAGATATTCAAGAAATTCTAGCTAAGGAAGGAAAAATTCTGAGAAAATTTAAGAGTAAGAAAAAGGAATTTAGTATTTTAGATATATAAAGAATAATTAAAAAGTGATGTATATAGAATATGGAATTGAGAGGGTTTTTATATAAGCTAAAAAAAAGGATAAATCTTCAATTTTTCAAACATTCTTGGCTTGATCTCAAGCGAGACAAAGCAAAAGCGATATTTGGGATATCTGGAATCGCAATTTCATTATTTCTATTAACAGTTATTGGAATGTTAAATGATACAGTAAATTATAATTACCTATTATATGTTACCTCCACAACCGGTAAGAGTGATATAATGATTACTCGATCCCTCCAGACAGATTTAACATTTGATCCATTCTATGATGAAAATATTATTGATGATAAACTAAAGGATATCGAAGGCGTTGAGGAGTTATTTCCACGTATTTCAATGTTAGTAACGACGACATCAAATAAAATAAACACGAGTGGTTCTCTACAATTATATGGTATTGATTTTATAAAAGAAGCTACAAATGGAAATCTGGGGGATTTGATTATTGTAGATGAGGAAGGGAAAGAAACAAATGAGATTTATGATAGAGAGCCAAATAATGGCGAGTGTGTTATCCTATGGAATGTTGCAGAAATTCTTAACGTTAGTAGGGGTGATATTGTACATGTGGAATATCAAACTTATGAATTAAATCTAACTGTAGCTGAAATTTG
>Ga0114925_10000715_pt1 | contig 15503 bp, 14 predicted proteins | sample SumtaG_2_FD_87287 | JGI IMG/M metagenome (GOLD analysis project Ga0114925, IMG submission 87287) | Deep subsurface microbial communities from Indian Ocean to uncover new lineages of life (NeLLi) - Sumatra_00607 metaG | ecosystem: Environmental > Aquatic > Marine > Oceanic > Sediment | place... | reverse complement strand
GAAGAAGTATTCTTGGCGCGATTAGGATTGCGACGCTTCTGCTTCATAGCACGAGTTGTATCCTTCTTTAGCTGTTTAAGAGACTTATTCAAGGAACGAAGAAACTTAACACCGCTAACCTTGCCATTACTGGCAGACCTGAGATTCTCAATCTCGGCCTCAACACTCTGAACAAGAGCGTCAAAATCTGCATAAACCGAATCACGGTCAACTACACGTCGCTTGCGAGTTGGTGCGTCGCTGGTAGTAGTAGTTACCTCCTCAACGACTTCCTCGACAGGAGTCTTTGGAGTAGAATTCTTTGCACTCTTTGAACTCTTTTCCTTCTTTGCTTTGCTGCGTTTTGACGTCTTGTCTTTCTTGGATTTCTTAGAGGAGGTTTTCTTAGAAGATGATTTAGAAACTTTGGAGGACATTGTTTTTCTTATTCTTGACCTATCTTTAAGTTGTGATTTTCTTTTTTACGGTTTTTAAACCCGTTTTTAGGTGAAAATTTTTTTTATATAAATAAAATGATCAATGTCGAAGAATCTGAAGAAACTATTCGTGTACGAAAACGTAGAAAATTGTCTGAAGATGAAGTTGAATTGGCTCCAGAAGTGCATGATATACCTAGCTTGATAGAAATCGCACAACGCAAAGTAAGATATCAAAATCTAGATTCGGCAACTCTGTGGAAAATTTTACCAGAATTGGTAAAATTAAATTCTATGATTGGTATGCATGAATTGAAACATACATTGTTTTACCAAATAATTTATTATCTTCAAAATATGCATAAAAAGGGAGAAAACGATTACCTTCATACTGTTATAACAGGACCTCCCGGTACGGGTAAAACTTCTGTTGCTGAAATAATTGGTAAAATATACAAAAACATTGGCGTGTTATCTAAATCGGGATCGTTTACTATAGCAAAGCGTGAAGATTTTATCGCGCCATATTTAGGTCAAACAGCTATCAAGACACGTGTCTTGCTAGATTCATGTATCGGTGGAGTTCTTTTTATAGACGAGGCTTATGCATTGGGCCCGGGGCAAAAAGATAAGGATTCTTTTTCCAAAGAAGCGATTGATACTCTTAACGCTTTTTTATCCGAGCACAAAAACGACTTTTGCTGTATTATTGCCGGTTATCAAGAGGACATTGAAAAGTGTTTTTTTAGAATTAATAAGGGTTTGGAGCGCCGATTTCAATGGGTCCATAAAATCGCGCATTACAACGAAAACGAATTGGCGCAAATTATGAAGAAAATGATCAAGGAAGCTGGATGGGAGATAAATGTAAATATATCGAATCTTGCTAATTTCATAAAAACAAATAGTGTTAATTTCAAAAATTATGGTGGTGATATAGAAACTTTCTTTTCAAAATGTAAAATGGCGCACGCGCGTAGAGTATTTTCGTTAGAACAGCGTCATAGATTTGTATTAACACTAACTGACTTGGAAACAGCATTGGAATTGACAAATGCTAATAATTTAGAAGCCGCTCCCGAAAAACCCCCTTTCGGTATGTATTTATAATTTTTACAGTTTAGCGCTATAAAAATTAATCGATTATGCGATAAGTTGATATCCCCCTGCAGCTGTTCTAACAATTTTACTTTCACCTAAAGTTTGTTTGTATTTCTTTGCAAGTGTACAAAAAGAAATAAACCATTGCCAGATTGCCTCGCGATCTTCGGAGTCTAAGCTATCAGATACCCATAGTTTCTTAAAATGTATCACTGATTCAGGGCTTAGTTCTTGGAACAATTGTGTATTTTCCAAAAAGAAAGATTCATCCTTCTTTCTAATTCGTTCCTCATGAGGAAGAATTTGCTGAACAATATGACACATAATGTCAGCTATTGGAACCTGATCTTTCATAAAAATTCGAACTATAACAAGATCGGGTTCACGGGGAAATTGAGCAATTAATTCGTCAAGAAATGTAATAAATTGATCTTTGAATATCTTTAAAATCTGTATTTGACTCATTTTACTTTATATTTTTTCCTTTTAGGTCGTTAGTAAAGCTATGCAAGAAAAAATTTTCTTTTCGTAACGTATTTCGAGAATTTGGATCTGGACCATCTCTCCTTGCAGAATTTCTAAATCATCCTTTACGTATCTTCCGTGTTGAAATTTGTATCCACCTGCTTTATTCGCTGGAATCCAAAATTTGATATCATACAATTGGCACAATATACCTGTTTCTAGCAACATTTTCACTTCTACATCTAGTTTTATTCCTTTTTTAGGAAGCAATCTTTCAACCTCAATTTCTACTTTATAGTGTATATTAGAAGTTACTGGTGAAATTATATTTGTATGGTTCAAAATTTTGTTTACTTTAGCAATACAGCCATTTTCGGCCGAGTTTAGATACTGTCTATTTTTTCTTATAGCTTCTATCAAAAATTCGTTTAATTGATCGGTTATTTCGGACGGTTTCATAATGACATCTGTATACATGACTAGTTTTTGCATTTTTTTTATACAACTGTCAAAAATTTCACTTTAGAAAGAATATTAGGAATAACAATATGATTGGGATAATTATTATCGGTAACACCCAATATGGTTTACTATCTTTAGGTTTTTCTGTATAATTCTCTAGAATTACCACTCCTAGATTTTTGGCGATCTTTTTACACTGTGCTTCACATGTTTGCGCCCCCTCGCCATTTGGATTAATTTGGTTAAATACATTATTAACATCTTTACTTTCTTTACAAAATTGCATACACACATTGAATGATTCTTTTGGTTGTAAAGGTACGTACACCCCATTTTCATTTATTTTACCGCTACATGCAGCATAGGGCCAAGCGTATATACCTGTTTCATGACCAAGATTCCAGCCATATTTATTAGGTAGTGATTTTCCAATCTGTGACATTTATTCAAAATTTAAAAAATGTTAAAATAATTAAAATGGCTTATCTCGCTCCTGAAGTTCCAGCATTATCAATCACATATAAAACAGGTAACATTAGACCTTTGGGAAACAATTTCCCTCTGGTTCCTTCACCCGGTAGTTTATGGGATTTTCTTAACCAACACGAAGATTTTTCTATTTACAAATACCTTGTGACAAAGGCTCAATTAGAGCATCAATTTAATGAATCGCAAGCCGAAATTACAGCTTTTATTCCATCTGATAGATACATGATTAAAAAATATCCAGTTAATACTTTCAAAAATATGGAAAAACATCAGGCATTAAGAATGATAAATTTCAATTCATTGCGCAACAAAATAACAATGAAAGAGCTACTAAGTAGCGGAAGTATGAAACTAGATACCAGGGTACGTGGTCATTTGCTTTACACACAGAGTGATGGTGAAACATTGACTTTGATGGGAGATCAAGGAGATTTTGCCCAAGTAATAAAGGGAGATGTGATAGTAAATAACGCTATCGTTCATATCACTAATACTTTTTTGCTTCCTGAGATGTCTTAATTTCATTTAAAATAAATGAAATTCGGTTAAAAGATAGAAAATAAGTATCAAATCACTATGTGCGGTATATTTTTTCTTCAATCCAAGGACGTAGACAAAGTTCATCCTGATGGTATGAACGGAGTTTACAAAAATTTTAATAAGTTAAAAGCGAGGGGTCCCGACCGATCGGAATTGAGGGTGTATGACGATTGTATTTTTGGGTTTCAAAGGTTGGCTATAAACGGTTTGAATCATAAGGGTGATCAACCATTTTGCGCCATAGGAAGTGATAAACGAGTTCTACTAGTAGTGAATGGGGAAATATATAACTATAAGCATCTCGTTAAAAAATACAAACTTCCAATGACCGGAACCAGTGACTGTGAAGTAATATTACATTTATATTTGAGATTCGGTATGCTGAAAACTCTTGAGCTACTGGACGGTGTTTTTGCATTTGTTTTGAAAGACAAAAATAATGTTTTTTGTGCAAGAGATCCAATAGGTGTCAGACCTCTGTTTTATCAACGCACGTCGAATGAACTGGTATGCGCATCAACAGCTGGTTCACTGGAAGGATTTGTCTTAGGCAATACTAAACAAGTACCACCGGGATCTTTTTATCACTTTGATTCTGAGTCTAATTTATTTGATTTAGTAAGTTGGTATAAAATCCCTCACCCTATACATCCACCAGTAGATGTAAATGTGATTGGAAACATCAACAGGTTGTTGACAAACGCTGTAGCAAAGAGACTACTTACCGACAGACCGTTTGGGTGTTTACTTTCAGGGGGTCTAGATAGTTCACTAGTGACTTCTATATTGGTTAAAATTCTTAAAAAACGTAAATCGGGTGAAAAGCTGAAAACTTTTTCGATAGGTTTTGAGAAAAACGCGACTGATCTTATCGCCGCTAGAAAAGTTGCTAGCTTTTTAGACACGAATCACCAAGAAATTATAATTACTCAACAAGAAGCCTTTGATTCTATTCCTGAAGTGATTGAAACAATTGAGAGTTATGACATAACAACAGTTAGGGCGTCTGTTGGAATGTATTTAATTGGTAAATGGATAAAACAGAACACGGACATCACTGTTTTATTTTCGGGTGAAGGTGCTGACGAGACATTTTGTGGATACTTATATTTACATTATGCTCCAGATTTGCAAGAATTAGAAAAAGAATCTCGTAGTTTGGTTAAAGAATTACCGTATTTCGACGTGTTAAGAGCTGATCGCTCGATATCACAAAATGGATTGGAATTAAGAGTTCCGTTTTTGGATAAAAATCTATTAAACTTTGTGATGAGTTTACCAGGAGCATACAGATCATCTCAAGGAGTTATGGAAAAGCATGTATTACGAGAATCGTTTGCTCATAATAATTATTTACCAAATGAAGTATTGCGTCGAAGGAAAGAGGGATTCAGTGACGGTGTAGGATCAACTAGTAATCCTTGGTATTTGAAAATTCAGCAACTTCTTGAAAACCAAGTATCGGAAAAGGAAATGCAAATAGCCAAAGAAGCCGGATTACCCCCACCTATTACAAAAGAATCAGTATTTTATTTTAACACGTACAACAGGCTCTTTAAAAATACCGAAGCCCCAATCCCTCACCAGTGGATGCCTAAATGGCAACAAACAAATGATCCATCGGGAAGAGTTATGCCTGTTTTTGATGAATAATATATTTACAATAACAAATGGAAATATTAACAACTATTTATTATGTAGTTTGGTCATTTGTTGGGTTATGTATCCTAGGAGGTAGGACTAAAAGCTGTTGGGTGTAATTATTATATTTGAAATATAATAAATGAAATGTTTTATATGCTCTCAAAAATCGGAATTACTAATACCGGACAGAGACCTTGACTCTCAAAAACTACGTAACATATGCGATACTTGTCTAGATGACTTTTTAAGGGTTTTTCCGAAAATTTTACGCAGAGTACGAAATCGTGAACTTGGGTTCAATATCCGATTGTCTCCCAAAACCAATCCCATAAACTCTGCTCACCTTTAATTTTTTTTATATTTCTTAACCTGAGATTTGCTTCGTTTAGCAATCTTTGCAACTCGGCAACTTCTTCTTCCGCTTGACCTAATAGATCTTTTTTCCTATACATTTATTCAACGAAAATAATTTTTTGCGGACTTAGATTTCTCTTTATAGATTGTAAACTATTACCACAGTTAATTTTGAATAGAAATTCGGGTAAATTTTCCCAGTCGGGTGTGCCGCAAAAGTCAACATCAGGCAACTCTTCAGGATATGATGAAAAAATTTCTTTGATCCTTACATAATCAATTGCACTTGCGTCAATAGTCTCGGGGAAGTTTCCAATACCTTTATGTTCTTTTATCAATTTGTAAGCCCCATGAGGACCTATTTTTTTAATATTAGAATTGTAATCAGTGCCACACAATATACAAAACTCTTGAAACTCTTCAAAAGTTAACTCCAATAGTTCTAGAACTTTATCGATTTCTACCACTTCGCAAGTTTCGTTTCTAACATTAATCTTATGTAAAAAATATTTACATCCACAGGGTAAAAGATCTGTGTCTTCAGAAAGAGCGCCGTAAACGACGCCGTCTCTGGACAGATGGGCGCATAAAGTCTCGGCTTCTCCTTTAGACACACTGTGGGGGATTCCAAGCATCGTGAATAACTCAGCAACTTTTGCAAGATCATCGGCTGACATTCTTACGACTTGACCCTTGATTCTCTCTAGATATTTTTCCAACCAAATAATATCAATGCCATCGTCATTTCTACGGCGGAGTAGTTTTTTAATCTTTGGTGGACTTTTTCTCTTTTTCATCGTCTCTAACAAAATAGGCATGATTTCCCCATTAGTCCTATATTTATTAATTGCGAACTCTATATCACATGTGCGATCTTCGAGTTTCTGTTTATCCGCTTTTCGCCTCTCTTTTTCTGCCTCCTTTTCTTTGGGTGAAGGACCATCAAATACAAAATAACAGTGTACATGATTTTTACGAAGAGCTACTATTAGATTAATAAATGCGCTCAGCCATCTGTCTCCTACTGCTGATTTATACTTAAACAGATACAGACTCACGTCTATCGCAATTTTTTTATATTGCAGATCACTAAGAGAAATTATGCTATATGCTTCGGGGCATTTTTTTCTTAAAAATTGGTGTAAATTTTTGATTCCCATTTTGGCTATTTATTACTTATATGCTCACAATATTCATTTTCGTATTAGGAGATGATAAGCGGGGTTTATAAAAATCAATTACGACTATCTAGATTAAAAATTAGTTCCTGGTTGATACAAGCGTTAAAATTTAAGTAGTTTATACGATGACCACTTTAAAATAAGCAAAAAACCATCATTTTGCTGTAACATACTTCAGATGATAGAAAAAAATGAACTCTTTTATCTGAAGGTATCTAGAGAGATTTTAAAGCTCTGGTTGATACAAGCGTTAAAAAGTAAATTTTTAGCTTATTTTTGATAAAACGTGTCTAGTATAGTTCACATGATTGAATTTTATAGTAATGATATAAATATTGTATCTAGAGAAATTTTAAAGCTCTGGTTGATACAAGCGTTAAAATTTAAGTAGTTTAAACTAACTCCCGTTTGAAATAACAAAAAAACGCGAAATTGCTGAAACTCCACTGAAAACGAGCCCAGGATGTTTACTATCTTATTTTATCACTTAGAGCAATTTTAAAGCTCTGGTTGATACAAGCGTTAAAATTTAAAAAACATATATATTTCTATTTACCCACATTTACACTTTGCCAACAAATATAAAGTAAACTTAATAGACTAGTTACGCAAAACAAAATTATAAAAATTTCAGCCGGTGAGAATTTTTTGCAATTATTATTTTGCGTGTAATTTTCTTTTGCTGATTTTTCACCGAAGGCTTGTTCAGTATTAAGTAAAGTTAAAATGTTTCCTAGAGTGATAATTGGCTTGAAATTATTATATCCTGTATAACGATACTGCGCCTTTCTCGTATAACCCGTACGTGGATCTATACCACCTGCTGTCATGTTATTTCCAAAGTCAATATCACGACGTTGCTTTCTATATTGCTCAGGAATCTTTTGCATACAATTATGGATAAATGTGGGAAATATGATCTGCATGGTAGGATTTTGAGGATTGTACACAGGGAAAAATAAGTCAGGAATGCCTGTAACCACGTTTGATTCTATTTGACAATGATTTACTCCACGTAATATTTTAAAATACCCATTTAACCCCCAATCACTGCCCCAGCTATTGGCAACCCACCAAAATTTTTCTCCATCTTGAACACCCCAACCACATATTCTAACAGCGTGACCACTAATTCGGATTTTTTGTGCACTTTTGTACACCTTACCAGTGCTAAAGTTAAAATCGTAAAAATCATCAAAAATTTGCATTCCAGCCGTAACAGGACCTCTAATAAAAATTTCGCTCATTATTTGTTTTTCTGAGTTCTCAAGACTGTAATAACAAACCGCTCTAAAAAATCTTGCGGGGGTGCCTGATTCAGACCCAGTTTGTGGTTCTCTGTAAAAATCTCCACACATGTCACCTTCTGAGCCAGTTGCTTGAGTACATAAAGGTAAATCGCTATCATCCTTGTAATCGATTAGATTGTTGTTTTTGAAATACGATAGACAATTGTCATCGTTTGTACCTATTAGGTACAAATAACGCCATACATTTTCCAACGTACTCCCGTGACAACCAACCTTACCTATGCTAGTTGACAAAAAATCAGTTAACTCTTTATTATAACTAACAAATTCAGGATACTTGATTTCGAATTCCTTACCTTCTAGGTCGCATAAAAGAGGTCTTAATGGACTTAGCGAAGGTCTTATTATTCTATTAGTCCATAAACTAAATCGATCAGCTAGAGCCGAGACGCTAGCCCAAGCCCAACATGAACCACATTTACCCTGATTACGAATGACAGATAAAAATCCGGCCCATATTTTAGGACCGTCAAAATTTTCAGGAAGATTAGGATAAATAGGAATTTTTATAACAGGAGACTCGTTTTTATCCGGATCTACTGGTGATTCTGTTTGCAATTTTGTGTTTAACGGTCTAGCTTTTATTTTTGCCAATAATGCAGCACTTAACCTATTCATTTATTTCTAAAATGATTTTTATTTTAACTATGAATAGAAATCGAAGATGAGTAAAGAAATGTTATCATACAAAAATGGAATAAGAGTTAAGGTTAAAGAATTAGAGGCTATTGCTTCACGATTGTCCAACTCAATTAAAATTGTAAAAGGTGGAAAAAGAACCTCGAATAATGATTTAATTGTTGAAAACTACACACAAAAACTTAATTCAATTCAAGAACAACTGGACGAACAACAAAGACTTTTAGACATGGTTAATTCGGGTGATTATTCTGTTTACGAGGAATATATAAGGGAAATTAAACTAAAATCTCTTGAAAGGCAGAGAATCGAAAAAGCTGAAAATATTATCAAGGCGAAAGGAGCGAAAAAGAGACAGCAACAAAAAGATGCTACGTACAAGAAAGCAAGGCAAGAAAGACGTGGGCAAAGATGGGACAAGAAAAAACATGCAATTTATTATGGTAAATTTTGCCGCGCGGTTGACACCCTACCGGACTACATGAAAAATAATCTTAAGCAAATGCCAAATAACAAGGGGTATTTGTGGCGTGGTATTTCAGTTTACGGTGAGAAAAAACCTATTAAAGATGATCCAGTAATGTTGTTTGAAAAACGTCATGGAACGTTGTGGATTCATAAATATTTTTTAGATAAAAAGGTGATAGAGGGTGAAGAGGTGAAAATGTGGAGGTACGAAACGCACAAGAAACCAAAAGACTGCGCGCCCGAAATTGTGAAAGTTAAATTTACCAAAAAAATAGAATGGGAAACCCCTCCCGGCGCGAAGGAAATTGAATACGCTTCACCACCTCAAAGAAATAATCATCGTAGAAACAATGACAGAAACAATAGAGGTGGTAATCGGACTAGATATAACAATAGAAGTAATACTCGAAATCATTCCAGAAGTAACAAAAATCGTAAAAAACGCGATTTGAGTTCTTGGGGATAAAAAGTTTCTTACACAAAAAGTATAAGAAACTAGCAAAAACTATTATTCCCTAAACATGGATAAGCACCACTTGCTTTAGGAGTTGACTCGTAATCTTTATCTTTACTATTCCAAGCGGTTGCACTGCCGAGTTTAGATTCTTCAATACACGTCGGCACGCCATTAAAATCTTTAACCATTTTATAATTGTCAGGACACACACAAGTCGCATCCTCTGGTGCTTCATTTTCAGCATTCCAGTTAAATTCTCCGTTTTTGCATACGTTTGGTAATAATTGACAAAATTCTTTACTTCCAGGGTTCTCACTTACATAGTCAGGATAATTGCATTGACATCCCCAGACCATACTATTACCATCTGCTGAAGGCTGTAATACTAGTTCGCCACCATAATAAGCATTACACACTGAGGTTGGCTTCTTGATTGAAGAAACCATACACACATTGGCGCTTTCCATCTTATTTGTTTTAATATTTTTCACGCTTTTTGAAATACATTTTGCATCCGATTGCTGACATTTGATTGCACAGTCATTATCCCCATCACACGTAACGGTTGCGTCTTTGGCGCCCGCTTCATTGGGATCACAATTATACTTACTGCTACCATCAACTTCTGTATTTAACACTTCCGAAGGTGAGCTAGGTGTATAAACAAATCCGTATATTCCAAATCCTAGTAATACAATACCAGCCACGAGACATACATAAATTAATATAGTCCATATCATTTACTTTCAGCAAATAAAATTTTACTGAAAGTAAATGGGATTAGTTTTACGAATTGGAGCTATCTTTATAGGAATATTAGTGGGTTTTTTAATTTATCAATTATTATTACGCCCATTAGTTCTAAAACCCTTGTGTCTTGTTGATACACAAGAATGTTTAAGTTTGTCCTATTATAATATAGACAACACGGTTTTAGTAAACGTGGAAAAAAATGATTATACTCTGTGGTACAATGGCAAAAAAATATACTTGTACGAGCCAACACTTGGTCTAAAATGTTCTCCAAGTATAGAGGACGTAAAACCATTAAGTTGTGATTCAAACGCATGTGAAAGTGAATGCATTGATGGAAATTGTGGTTGTGATCCGAGTAAACCCCTACCACTTCAACCAGCTTATGAGATAGACGTAGCAAATGTGTCAGAAGTACCAAAGGGATATGTATGTATTAGAGCTTTACCGTGTGTGCAACACTACTACAAGTCAAAAGCTAAAAAGAACTATATAGTTATCAGACGTCCAAACCCGGATACATTTAGTGTTACAGATTTGGTGAATGAACTTATAAAACGAAAAATAATACATCTTTAATAAATGATCATAGTAATCATATCCATAGTATTTGTTTTGGCAGTTGTTTCTGCAATTGTCTTACCTATGATTTTTAAACCAAAACAAATTAAAGATCATTGCGACAGTGATAAGGATTGTGGTAAAGATCAAAGGTGCTTGTTAAATCCTAACAGAAATGCAAAAGAATGTGTTGCTAAAAATAAAAAATTTTGCAGTATGCAATCAAATCAATTAACAGCTTGTAATGTTGCCACAGACTCGATATGTAAAGAATGCGCTAACACTGGTGGTCAAGATCTTAGTTGGGCGTGTCAAAGTTCATTACTAAAAAGTGATGGCACACCGAGAAATTCTTGTGAACCAGGACCGGGTGCGGGAAACCCATGCGGGCCCGGTCCTTGTCCAACTGGTTGCGAACAAGGTGAAGTATGTATTAAGGATCTAGGAGCTTCTCCTGGGAGTGGAAGGTGTTCTTTACCCAGAACATGGCATAAGAGCGAAATCTATTGCTCATCTAATAAAAACAGTACTTATTACGATAAAGATTGTCAGACAAAATGTAAAAACTTACCATTAGGAGAGTACGACGCTAAAGACGAGAAATGTATAGTTTTTGAAGAAACACACGTGCCATCCGGAACTGTGCAACCGACAAATAAAGTCTGTACAGCTGATAGTGACTGCGGTAAAGGAGAAATTTGTGTACAGGGAAAATGCGCACAAGTTAAGGGATGGTGTCAAATACCGCTTAGACCATCACCTGACTGCAATGAATTTACAGGTACATATACATTAAGAGAAGTGATCGACGACAAAAACCAAATATCATATCAATGGTCATGTTTATGCGACACTAATTTATTTGATGTCGGGGTAGAGGGCGCGGGAAACTGTACAAATTTCGTTGGCTGTTTAGGAGCAACTAATCAGGGTGAGGGAAAGGTATATGTTCCTGGGTCGAAAAGTTGTTCGAATGGTAATGATTGTGGTAAAGAAGAAATTTGTTATGACGATAAATGCTACGTTGAGTGGACCAGTGATAGCGGAGTGAGTCCATATCCTTGCTCTGATGGAGTTTGTGGCTATGGTGTCGAAAATTCCACTGGTTCGATTTGTGATTGTCCGCCAGGCACAGAATTTGCGGCTTCTAATTTACTTACAGGAGGACCGGGATATAAAAAGGATTCGAAAAGATGGGCAATGATATGCAAAACTAAGGATGCATGTGAGCTGTCGGGAGGGACACAACCTTCCGTGGAAAAATTCTCGGATGAGTATGAAGATAATAAAGAACAGTCATGTATATGCGATTGGCCGTTACGTACCGATCCAGAAACAAATACATGCGTACCCGATTCGTGTTATCCGGGATATTCGATAGATGAGGGATGTTTTTGCCCAAATACTAAAGTGTTAAAGAATGGAAAAGGCACTCAAATAGGAGGTCCTAAACCGCTTATTTCGGAAAGGATTGCACCATGGGAAAAATCGCAAGATCTTTATCCGTTTTTACAAGTTAGCGGTGAAGGCGCTGTTACAACATGCGCTCCATTATGTTCTAATGATCCTTGTAATGGTAGAGGTAAATGTGACCCTATGCTTGATGGAAATACATATGTATCGAGCTGTGATTGTGATTGCGGCTCGGAAGGTTTATTTTGTCAAATCGCAGCAGAGGATAACAAAATTCCAACAGGAGAATTATGTAATATAGAAGACGGTTCACCGGTATGTTGCGACGCGCCTGATGGAGTTACCAAAGCGTCAGATCCTAAAAATCCATGCGTTGTTGGTAGATTATCTCCATTCATTAGAGCGGGATTATCTGACGAAAATCAACGACTAGACAATAACAGTGAAGGAAATCATGATGGTAATAAATTAGGATTTTGTTACAAACCTTGTAAACCTAGCCCGGGGCCGGGTACAAGTAATTGCGGGGAAGATGAAGTGTGTGTTAAATTACCTAAAAATGCTTGGAAGAAGGGGGAAGGTGGTGATGTTTCAAATTATTATTGTACTAAAAAAATCAAGAATTTTAATAACAAAGACGCTCCTAAAGCAACACAATCATGTTATGCCAACTCTTTTATCCCTACGAATAAAGACCTAGCCAAGAACCCAGGTGATTCGATCTGTGCAATAAAAAACGAAGCTGACCCCCCAGCCATATCGGGACCAGGTGGTATACAAAATACTTGTTCTGTTTACGTGGGGGGTAACTATAGTGTTTTTAAACCCCCGTATAAGCCAAAAACTGCTTCAAGTCTTTGCTGTTTCAACAATCCAAAAGGTATAAATAACACAAGTAATCCACTGCCTTCTTGTTCGTATTATTGTGAGAAACAGAAAACTAATAATCCTCAACCAGATTGTAACACAATGGACCCCAATTATGTCGACAACATCGGCGACCCGGGTCTTAATCAAGTTCTTGGTTGGTCTTTTTGGAATGTTAAGTGCGATCCCTCCGACAAATCGTGCCCCTCGTGATAAAATCTTATATTTTTGATAACAATATAAGATTACTTTACTAAAGTATCTAGATTTTTTCCAGATGCTTTGAATTTTTCGTAAAAAGAATGTGATAGGGTTTCTAATTCTTTCTCATTCATATCTCCCATATATTTCTCTACTATTTTCATTAGCTGCATCATTTTGTCAGCGTTTTCTTTACTCTGAGCCCAACAAGAGATTAAAAAGCCGTTCACAAATATCTCACCTTCCACAACACACGGAGTTAACGGTATGTCTAAAACATTTATTATTTTTCTTATTTTCTTATTTGATCCCCAAATTCTTTCCCCAATTTGCAAGTTATCAGCTCTTTTCAAATTTCTATTTACATCAAACACAAGATGATCTTCAGTGATTATAAATTCATCACCCTCTTCAAAAATAAATTTTAGATGCTTTATTTTAGCAAATCCATGATTTCTAATGTAGAAAATTTTACTCCAACCTTTACCAGTCTTCACAAAGTCACCAACTCTCAAATCTAAAACTTTTCGTTTTCCTCTTTTTGTTTCTAAAACGGTAGATCCGCCAATACACCCTCCTTGAGATCCTTCTTGAAATCGTCGCTGCGCGGATTCGTTATTAGGATTCGAGCAACACCTAACATTACCGGATTGACCTGCAGTAAACAAACTGTTTATATCTTGTTCGCTATATTTTTTTGATGTATCTCTACCCCATGTTGCGTTAAATCCGATTTGGTCATTCCAATAAGGATCTGCTCCAACCGTAGCACCTAGCAAGGTGCCATCAGCCAAACAAGGGGTGATATTCATTACACCTTTAGCACCGTCTTTTGTTGATTTGAAACCTAGTACTTGAGGAATAGGCTGTTTTCCTGTACTAGAATCCATTCTTATCGGGGGGAAACATTTTTGAGAGTAGTAGGTTACACATGCAGCTGCAGCTTCAGCATCGTTTGTAATATCTTCACCTGTTAATGGATTTTTTGTTATTATGCGTTGAGCAGATGATCCGGAGTCGTTGTATTCACCACCATATTCTGAATTATTAGTACAGTCGTCGCATCCAAATAAAGGAGCGTCTGACTTCACGTCACTATCACCACCACCCTTATTACACCAAGCTATATTTGGGGGACAGCCATCCTTTGTGGAATTTTCTCCACCACACGTTGTTAGTTGTAGCGCCCAAGTGTCTCCGCCAGTACCGTCCCAAAAACTTGGTTCCATGTAAGTCGTACCGTTATTTCCTTCCCAAGAAGAAAAATTCGAACTTATGCAAATACCTTTTGTATTATCTGGATCAACTTTCCCTTTAAGAGTGCAAACACCCCCGCTACAATCATCGTCGCTTTTACAAAGTTTGGGTGCCGGAGGTGTGTTTTTGCTGCTATTCAACCATTTATCACCCACTCCATATGGAGTGATTAATGCAGCTTTTGGATGATTAGTATACGCCAATTTAACCGATTTAGGCAATTCACTAGCAGTCTGCGGCACAAACCCCAAACAACCTTGGTCGTTTCGACATCTAAATGCATCGTTGTCTTTTGGGGGCTTGATACGATTTTTAGGCACCTCCACCGGGGGTGATTCACCATAACTAGGGTAAATGTCCACACCCCGCGGAGCGCTCTCATCCATCCAAGAAGTGGCTGGTTATAATGCTAAATTTCTATTTGTGTTACATCTATATCCGGTCTGACTGTCTGCAATACAAACCTTTTCTGGATCGGCTTTTAATAAAAATGTGCATTTATTCTGGTTTTCTTTCCACACACAATTTTTACCACTCACAGCGTTTACTTCCCCTGTACATGTGTTTTTGGTTTGTCTCGCTGGTGAATCACAGTCACTTGCTAAGCCGGGATCACTTGGGGAGACACATTTGTTAGTTGTTGGATTACATTCGCTACATGGACGACATTTTTCACCATTCGTTCCACATGTCTCACCTGATTTTACACCTTGTTCACATACGTTGGAACCAGCGGGAGTTGCTACGACACCAGAATTCGTATCTAGATTGACACTACAAAACCCCCAGCTCTTGCAAGTGCCTTGGCTTTTACCCAGTGGAATGTCACAAAACTTATCTTGTATATCGTACGTTTCACCCCATTTTGTTTGGCTATCTGACGCCGGACCGCAGTCGTTATCATTAGAACACGTCTTCCCACCTG
>Ga0114925_10000714_pt1 | contig 15518 bp, 15 predicted proteins | sample SumtaG_2_FD_87287 | JGI IMG/M metagenome (GOLD analysis project Ga0114925, IMG submission 87287) | Deep subsurface microbial communities from Indian Ocean to uncover new lineages of life (NeLLi) - Sumatra_00607 metaG | ecosystem: Environmental > Aquatic > Marine > Oceanic > Sediment | place... | reverse complement strand
ATTGCCGCCGCAGTGCTCGCTGTACTGATTGCCCCCTCTTTGCTTGAGGGGCAGGAATACATCCGCGGTATCTATCTTTCACCCTACACCGCCAGGCAGGAGTGGCTGCTTCAAAGGATAGAAAAGGCGGCAGACCGCGGTGATCTAAACGCGGTAGTAGTCGATATGAAGGATGACTTCGGGCTGCTTCGTTATCCTTCCCAGAACCCGATAGCCCGATCTTGCGGAGCGATAAGGCCGATCTTTGATGTGGATTCGTTGATCCGACGCATGCACAATCACAACGTCAGGGTCATAGCAAGGATCGTTTGCTTTAAGGATGATTATGCTTGCAACTATTCCAACTTCGCGGTCTACCACAGCGGGGGCGGTATCTGGGCGGATGAGGGCGGAGCTTACTGGCTTAACGCTTTCGACGAGCGTACCTGGTCCTACAATATCTCTATAGCCAGGGAGCTTGAGGAGTTGGGTTTCGATGAGATACAACTGGACTACGTGCGTTTTCCTACAGACGGCGACGTGCTATCCTGTGTCTTCTACGGGCGCAAGGGCCGGCTCAAGGAGGAGGCCATAGAGGGGTTTTTAAAGATGATGCGAGAAGGCATCACGGTGCCGCTTTCGGTGGACGTCTTCGGCTACGCGGCCTGGCGTACCCTTAAGCTGGAAGGCCAGGAGCTTTCAAGGATAGCTCCCCACGCTGACTACATCTGTCCCATGCTTTATCCTTCCCATTTCTCTCCGCAGTTTCTTGCAGGCGAGCCTGACAGGGATTTCTGGGTCTACTACACGAGCGTGGAGAGTGCTTACAATCTCATGGGCTCCTCAAACGCACGTATAGTGACTTACGTTCAGGGGTTCTCGTGGCATGCCCCGCGTTTCGGTCCGCAATATATCTTCGACCAGATGTTGGGTTCTCTCGCTGCAGGATCGGACGGTTTCTTCATCTGGAATGCCGCCGGCAAATACCTGCCGGCCTTCGAGGCGCTCAGTTGGGGCGGAAGTTCACTCCGAGTGAGAGACGTTCCGAGCCTCCCAGAAATCCATACGAGAAGTAGACCGCGTCCAACGTTAAGTGAAGCACTTTGGTAAACTCATACTCGTAGCCCAGGCCGAAGCTGAAACCTCCCCACGTGCCAAGATGATAGCCTGAACGATAACCACCTCTGATTGCAAGACCTGATGAGCCCGTGCTACCCTCAGGCGAGAGGTATATCTTAAGCTCTCCTCCTAAACAAACGGTGGGCGAATCATCAATAGGCCAGACAAGGTCAGAGGCTAAGAGAAGATGGCTGCCTTTTAAGGGGAAGAGCAGGGCCAGTCCTCCTCGCACAGTGGTGGGGGCAAACTCAATATCATAAATGAATCGCCTTGGGGTTCCCAGATGCTGAAGCACAAGGCCTAAGTAGAGGTATTTGGTCGGCTTCACCTTTAGCCCGAAGTCCCCCAGGAGCGAGTAGGCATGGTAGTTGTATATCTTTGAGGCTACAAACTTCGCTGAAGCACCCAGCGAAACGTAGCGATTCAGCTGCCATCCTACCCCTGCCGATCCCAGGACGTCGTAGAGGGAGAATTCCCCTTGGGTTCTACCCTCTTCGTCTCGAAGGGTGTCTGTAGCCGAGAGATATGCCGCGGCAACTCCCATGCTTGCCCGTCCCTTTCGTTCAATTGGAAAAACCGTTGCGCCGCTTGCGTAGCCTACATCCCCATATAGATTCATGAACATCAATGAGACGTCCATCCCTTTCATCATACCCATTCCTGCTGGATTCCAGAACATAGCGTTGGCGTCGTCTGCGACCGCGGTGAACGCCTCACCCATCGCCACAGGACGCGCTCCCACCCCGAGCTTCAGGAACGGCATACCAACCGTCACCGCCTGAGAGGTGAGCGAAAGGGCCAGGAGCAGGTTCACCATAGGAAGGATATGGCTAAGTCCGGGATCAGTTGCCCTCCATAACTCACCCTTCCTTCAAGAGCCAGACTCCATGGATCTTTGTTATAGATCACGGCGATCGCAGCGTTGCCTGCCGCGCCGAAAGCGTTGGATCCGGTGAGCGGTTCTTCGTATCCAGCGATATCGTTTATAAGCTTCCCGAAAGCGTAAGCACCGGTCCCACCCAGTGAGATTATCGGCTTTATCTTCCAGGAGCTGAACGGGTCGTAGATAACGTCCACACCGCCGCCCGCGGTAAAGGTCAGGTCATAGGTATTATAGGCATCGCCTGCGTAGAACCTTGCCGGTCCTAAAAGAGAGATACGTGGTCTTACGGTTAGGTTATCAACCAGAGAGATATCTGCAGATACATCGGCAGTTAGGGGGATACCCGTGACTCCTCCTACCAGGAATGGAGACACAAGATATCCCAACGAAAATGAGGATATCCATTTCCGTGCCCACACCTGAGGTTTGAGGAAGGTTGCATAACCTTCGTAGGGTGAACGTATGAGTCCAATCACACGAACACTTCCTGCAAAGCCATCTTGTTCGCGAATAGCATAGGCCGCGTCCTGCCCGGCCATCAAGGCTCCCAGATTGTCCTGGGCAAAACCTCCCAAAAGAAGCAATGTAATTACACCCATGCAGAATTATAAGGTAGTGGCAGGCGTTGTCAATCTCCCTGACCTTACCTGGGTAAACGGTGGCGGCGAAACCTATGCGAGGACCGGCTCCAAGCATCACTTAGACAACGAAAGATTTGTTATCTTCTGGGTTACGCTGAATGCTCCGGGATTTTTGAAGTCTCGCTGGCTGGAAGGATGCGGATGTGGCACAGGCTCAGCGTGCCCCTGTCGAGTGCTCCAGCCTGTACCTTATGTTATGAACGTTTTACGCTGCGATCTTTTGCCCAAAGGGCAAAAGGAGCATTACGGGTCCGGTGGGCCTGTAAGCCGAATTCTGTCGAGGGCGGTCATTTGTCTAGTGCCAGCGCGTTGCCGCGGGCATCCTGCAGCCTACCCGAGGGGTCAGGACCTACGTCCAGTCGACGGGCCGTCGCCCCTCTGCTTGGCCTTGCTCCGGGTGGAGTTTACCGTGCCCTGGATGTTACCACCCAGGCGGTGCGCTCTTACCGCACCTTTTCACCCTTACCTGCGGGAACAGGCGGTATGTTTTCTGTGGCACTGGTCAAGGGTTGCCCCTTCCGGCTGTTAGCCGGCACCCTGCCCTGTGGAGTTCGGACTTTCCTCTCCGCCCCGAAGGCGAAGCGACCACCTGGCCCACCGGACAAAGTATTCTAGCCTCCGCATAAGGTTTGTCAAGCAAGAGCGGCTGTCTCCTTCCCCAGTAATTTGATACTACTTTTTAGTAAAAGATTTAAATTAACTTGAAACCACTTGACAAGATTTTTTGCGTATATTTGGATACGGGGGATTCCTGAGGGGTTCCCATGCACGTAAATAAACCAAACAAAGGAGGACATCATGTCCAGAACAACAAAAGCGCTACTCATCACCGCGGTTGCGGTGATGCTCGTTGGCGCTACAAACGCCTACGGCTACGAAGAAGCCTGGGACGGCTGCTTCAACTATGGGGGCATTCCACCTATCTATAGCGCACACTGGGTTTTAAGCGAGAGTGACCCGCCGGGCCTTCGTGGAACGGGCGGCAGTGAAGGCGAACTGCAGGATTGGTGAAAACTTAACCTTTGGAGGAGGGGGCTTACCCCTCCTCTTTTCTTGACATTGCCGGAGAATCGGCTTATAATTAGACAAAAAGGAGGTCGAGATGTTCAATATAGGTCTTTTGGCTTTAACCCTGTGCGGCGGGATTCTTGTGCAACCGTTTCGCATCGCCGAGGCTGAGCAAGGTCACCATCAGGGGTGCCTGCGCACTGCAATGGCTTCTGACGGCCACTTTGCTGTGTCCTGGTTGGACAGCCTGCGGGTTGATTACCCCCCCTTCCGTGAATTGGAGCTTTTCGTTCGTTTCTTTGACCAGGACGGCAACCCCTTGACCGATGCCTACAAGATAACCAAGGTGGTGGACACCAACCGGATCGGCGGCTCCCATCTTGACATGGATTCAGCAGGCAACACCGTCCTGCTCTGGACAGAACATCCTTATCCGGATCCTAATGAGGGTTTTTTACGCCTACAACTTTTTGACAGTAGCGGCAACCCTCTAGGTTCCCCTCAGACAGACCATCAGGGATATATCAGCTGGGACAACAGAGCGGTTGCGGTGAGTCTTAACAACCAGGCCGAGTTTGCTATAGCCTGGGATGCAGAGCAGATTTGCGCCAGACGTTATTCTTTCCAGGGCGGTCCGCAGGGTGATTCCTTCGTGGTTCACGGCGATCGCCCTGATGATGTCTATTTCGACTATCCTTGTGTGGCGCTGAGCGATGCAGGCGACCTGGTGGTAACCTGGTATGAGTTTGGCCCATCCTATTCCAGGTTTCAGGCGTTTGATGCCGAGGATGAACCTATCCTGCCCTGGGAGCCGAGGGGGCATCTGGTGAATGAGGATAGCTCTCGTGGTAGCCGCGTTGAGGCTTACTGGCTGGATAACGACCGCTTTGTACTCTTCTGGATTGATAAGACCTGGCCCTGGCATATAGCTGGACGTGTGTTTGCGGATAGGGGTCTGACGCGCTACCCCATATGCAGGCTGGTGCACGATTCACTGGGACTCACCTGGCCTGCTCCTGCAGGGCGGTTTACGGTTGCCCTCTCATCTGATGAGCGCTTTGCAGAGACCCACATAAGGAGTTACACTGACCGTCCTGATACATCTGATCCGTCCAAGCTACGTTGGTGGGATCATGGGGTAGGGATACTGGGATATATACAAGACAACGAGCCGATACGCCGCACCACCCTGTTTGAGTACACCCCGCCGTTGGGAGAAGATACCATCAATAGCATTATCGACAACTGGCCTCACGTTCAATTCCCTGCGGTTGGGGTGTGCGATGACCGTATCGTTTGGGTGTACTCGCGCCTTAACACCGACACCATCTTCGAGGCCTTTGCCTTGATCACCGACTGGAACATGGGGATAGGGGTAGTTGAGCAACCGATTGTTGAAAAGCCGCCTAACTGGGAGGTGGTGACCTCCATCGGTCCTCAAATAGTGCTACGATATCACGATAGACCCGATGGCTTTCGAGCTTCAATCTTCGACGCCACAGGCCGCAAGGTTGATGAGCTAAAATCCCCGGCTCAAAACGGAACTTTGACCTGGGGAGAGAGTATGGCACCGGGGGTGTATTTCATAGTGCCGAGTGGGGGTAAGGCGTCGGCACAGAAAGTCGTCTTGATAAAATAACCCCCTTCCCTGGTGGGAGGGGATAGAGGGGAAGGGGAGACTATAAGTCTCACCCCCACCCTAACCCTCCCCCATCAAGTGGGAGGATAATAAGGTACATTCCCTTCGGGAATAGATCGCCACGCTCACTCCGTTCGCTCGCGACGACGGAGTGTTTTGCGATCTTTTGACCTCTGGTCAAAAGGAGCATTTAATTCGTGGGGTGTCTAAAAGTTGTAGACGATGCTGGCGAATGGAAATCCCAGAAACTCGTCAATTAAATCCTTGGTGTAGATGAAAGCACCCTCCAGGCTGAAGGTCTCGCCAAAGAAACGCATCCCGTAGGAGATAACCGGCCTGTAGTTCCCCCACTCCCTAATGAAGTAGTTCTCGGTGACTAATGCTATCTTTCGGGTCACCCTTAACTCGCCGCCCAACATGAATCCAGGTGTAGAGTAGAACATTGTTTTCTCCTCGAGCCCTTGCGTATATAGCCGGGAAACACCGTAACCAGCACCAACGCTAATGCTGACATCGGGCCTCCCAAAGGTGCCGACACCATAACCCAAAAGAAGGGTCGGATTGAAACCCTCCTGGCCAAACCCCTGTACAGCCACAGCTCCTGCGGATAACGAGACGTATTCTCCAAGAGCTACACCAACTTTAGGTAATAAGTAGGCTCCGCCGAAATTAACCGCGGTAAGAAACGAAGCTCCTCCGGCAATAGTAAAGTTATCCGTCACCGCGTATGCAACTAAAGGCGCAAGGATATAGTAAGCTGCCACGTAGCCCTGCCCCTTTCGTAACAAACGAGCGGTGGGACATAGATACAGCCTCGTGGCGTTGGGGTTGGGAAACCAGTACCTGCCGTTCTTTATGTTGTCGGAGGTAACCTCCCTGACCTCCTTGATCTGAGGTATGAAGATAATTGTCGTATCCCCGTCGGTCTCAAAGTGGACGTAATCGGCAACGATCTTCGTGATCCTGCCGAAAAGCATCTCTCCGTCCATGCTTATAAGGAGCTGCAACTCGTTTGCCTCCGCGACCCGCAGCTGCTCCTCCACCCTCGAAGGCCTGCGGGCATAAAGAACGCTCGATGGGATAGAGATAGACATAAAGACCACAAAGGCGGTCAAGCACAACTTCTTCATCTTCACAATCCTATATAACTATAGGCCTGAGGAACCCGGATGTCAACTGTTAACTCACGTTGCAGATAACGGTACTCCTTGGAATTGTAGAGTAGAGGAATGTCAGCTGAAGCTTTCCTTATCCGATGGGAAGTTACCGGCCATCACATCGGAGGCGTAGCGTGCCAGAGCGTCGAGGATTATGCCTGCAAGCTCGGCGTAGCGGCGCACGAAGCGAGGCTTGAATGCTGGGTCAAGGCCCAGAAGATCGTAAAGAACAAGTATCTGACCGTCACATGAGGGACCGGCGCCTATGCCGATAGTGGGGATAGAGACACTGGAGGTGATCTTTGCTGCAAGCTTTGATGGTATCTTTTCAAGAACCAAGGAGAAGCAGCCCGCCTCCTCCAAAAGCTTTGCCTCGGCCAGCATACGTTCCGCGTCGGATGCCTTCTTGCCCTGCAGCTTGAAACCTCCAAACCGGTGAACCGACTGCGGCGTAAGCCCAAGATGGCCCATCACCGGTATCCCGATCTCCACGAGCTTGGTGATGATCCCCCGTATATGCGCGCCACCGCCCTCCACCTTGACCGCCTTGGCACCTGCCTGAAGCAATCTGCCAGCGTTGGTTATGGCGATCTCTGCGGACGGTTGGTAGGATAAAAAGGGCATATCCCCGACAAGAAGCGCCTTGGTTAGCCCGGCGGCCACCGCACGGGTGTGCATAACCATTTCATCTATAGAGATAGGCAGGGTGGTATCCAGCCCGTAGATGACGTTTGCAGCCGAATCCCCGACCAGAACGAGCTGGATCGGTGTCTGATCTATGATGCGGGCAAAGCTCGCGTCGTAGCAGGTGATGGCTGCTATCCGCTCGGAGCCCTTTAGCTCGCGGATACGAGGAACTGTGTAGGGCTTGACTTCTTTATCGTTAGGAGTGTAGCTCATCGGTCACCTCAACCTGTTGAAAAGTCTCACGGGGTCCACGCGAGAAAGCGAGGCCACGTCCTGGGGTTAAAATAAAAACGGCTTCTCATAATCTTATCCTTAGGATTCTACATATCTCTTCGAGAAATTCAACCGCCATCACTTGTCTCAATATCTGCTCCCCGCGACGGGACAAAGTCACGTCGTGGGGTGAAATTATGCCGACCCTAGAAACCGTCTTCCCTGGCCGGTGGCCTCGATCTCGGCAAGCAGCCGGCGGAAATGGGTAGGGTTATTCTCAAGATCCAGGTTGTCGGTGTTGACCACCAGCAGCGGCCCCTGATAATAGGTAAGGAAGAAGCCGTTGTAAGCCTCGGCAAGGCTCTCGATATACTCGCGGGCGATACCGCGCTCCATGGACCGACTGCGCCTGGCGATCCTGCGCATCAAACTCTCAACCCTTGCCTGCAACAGAATCACCAGATCAGGCAACGGAACCTGGGGAAGCATCTCGGCATACATCTTCTCGTATACCTTGAAGTCCGAGTCAGATAGATTTATTGATGCGAAAACCCAGTCCTTCTGGAAGGTGTAGTCGGCTACCGCCACCCGTTCGAACAGGCTGGTCTGCTTGAGTTTGGATAGTTCCTTGAAACGGGAGGAGAGAAAGTGCAGCTGGGCCGGGAACGCAAACGTCTCCGGGTCCTCGTAGAATCTCTCAAGATAGGGATTCTCCAGGGCTTCCTCAAGCAACGTCACCGCCCCCCACTCCTGAGCAAGCTTTAAGGCAAGGGTTGTCTTGCCCACACCGATCACCCCCTCGACACACACAAGGTTCTTCCTCACCGCCATCGCCTGACCCCGCTGGTGTCCATCTCAGAAAGCATCTCGCTAACGCTCAGACCAAGAACAGGATGCCGCATCCGAGGCGCTATCTCTGCAAGGGGCACGAGTACAAAGGCGCGTTCCGCAACTCTTGGGTGCGGCAGGGTGAGCGTCGGGGTATCCATCACCACATTATTATAGAAAAGCAGGTCAATGTCAATCGTTCTGGGCGCGTTTGGGAATGGCCGTATGCGATTCAATCTGCGTTCGATTTGCTTGCTGGCTTCAAGTAACTCAATGGGAGAAAGGGAAGTTTCGGCTGCCAATACCTGATTAAGGAATGAGGGCTGGAAGCGAAAGCCCTCAGGGAAGGTGCGATAGATAGATGACGCGTTAAGGATTCTTACTCCTTGCGCTTCGAGAAGCATGCGGGCCTTGGTTAAAAACCCCTCTCTCCTGCCCCAGTTACTTCCCAGGGCTATGTAGACATGGACAGGAGCCCGGCCCGGATCGCTGCTGGAACTAAATCTTCTTGACTTTAATCGCTTTGCGGGCCTGGTCGGACTCGGAGATCTCGAACTCAACCGCATCTCCTTCGGAGAGCGACTTGAACCCTTCCTCCAGGATGTCGGAGTAGTGAACAAAGATGTCACCCGCCCCGTCATCCAGCTCAATAAAGCCGTAGCCCTTCTTGTTGTCGAACCATTTAACTTTGCCCGTCGGCATAGACTTTCCTCCTTACCGGAAAAACCAATACCCAGGTTCGTTTCGTGCGAACCATTACGTGTTATATTACGGCTTGTAGGATGTTTGTCAAGCTCGTTTAAGAGGAATGTTAGCGCGTCTCAACCAGCTCCACATCCTTCCAGGAGTCGGGCCAGGGGTCGGCTGCAAACTCAACTGCGTCCTTGCGAGGATTCATGAGCGCGGTCCAGACGCCGAAATGGGGCTTGATCTTACGATCTATATTAACGCTTACCCCAAAGATCGGTGCAAGTCTAAGAAAACCCCAGAAGAGGTGTATCTCAGGTGAGAGTTCAAGACCAACGGAAGCACCCAACAGTTCACGGGAGTCTAATGCGGCATCCACGAAAACGTGTGCGTAGAGGTCTTCAAAGAAGATATTCGGGTTCCATATACCGAACCGCATCACAAGCAGCCGGTGGCGGTATTCAAGAGTAGTGGTAGCAAAGACGGGGTCGGTAGTTTCGATCTCCGCATAGCCGCGGATGGGAGCAGGATGGGTGTATGATGCAGGAAGCTGGGCGGAAAGGTCTGCAAAGGTGGAGACGTCAGCCAGAAGAAGTCCCCCGGCAAGATCGAAGACCGCCGCAGCACGGGTGAGGAGCCAGGAGCGTTCATCTGGGGAGAAGATGGGTGATTCCCATTGGTGGGATGCGGCAAGACCGAGTCCCCAGAACGGCCAGGAGAATGACAGGCTGATATTGCTAACCAGAAAACGATTCTGAAGGCTATCTCCCGTAACCAGGAACCCCTCGCCCCAGCGGATGACGTTGAGTCCGCGCCCGGGGCGGTAGTAGATAGGATAGTTGAAGGAGGGATAGATTCGGTAACCATAACCGAGAAACTGACCGGCTGTATCCCACATCGGATTATGCGAGTAGTCTAGATTCAGGCTGAGAGGAGCGAACCGTTGGTTGCTCCAGGCGAAATCCACGGCATTGGTATTCGTCACAGCGTCGTAACTTACGTTCGCCTGGTAGAAGTTCTCGCCCAGAACGTCCGTACCCATAAGGAAGACGCCCATATCGAGATTTGTAAGATTCCAGGCATCGTTAAAGCTCGGCCATACGTAAGGTATCCTTGCCCAGGGGCGCAGCAGCGAGAGGTAGGGGCAAAACCGCGAGCGGGTCTTGAAGCCCCCGGAGTAGGTCGGGGTCTTCTTGTCCCAGAAGGTAGGGCCTTGGGAAAGAGGAGGACGGCTGGGCATATCTGCGGGCGACGGCTGAGCAGGCACCGAGTAGATGTCATAACCTTCCGGGTTCAGCCCCAGAAAGAAAAGCTCCTCACCAATCAGGACCGGATTCAGTGCATAGCTGGGAGCATCGAATACCTGATGAGTCATGGTTTCGGTATCCAGCACGTATACACCCACCAGACCTTTCGGCCCTTTTGGATTTGCGGCATACAGAAGATTACCTTTTTGGTCAAGCCAGAGGCTGAACTCGCTGTAGTCGGTGCGGGTAAGCTGTTCCCAGGATCTATTATCTGCTGAATATCTCCACAGATCCCAGTTTTCACCCTGCTCGCGCGCCGAGCAGAATACCTCGCCGTCGTCGGATACTACGATCTCGCCGATGAGGAGTTCGCCTTCCCAGAGTCTCTCCGGCTCACCCACTCGAGGAGGTATTCTGAGCAGGGCTGAGCCGAACCCCGGGGTGCGGTCTATGGACAAAAGGAACGAGCCGTCTGGCAGGCGGTCGAACGCCCTAATCCTGCCTTCATAGAGGCTCTTGCTCCTGCCTGTGGAAAGATCGTAGGAGCGCAGCTTAAAAAGCTCGCCGAAAGCGTTATTTGAAGTATTACTAAACCCCCGCTTGAATGTGGTTGTGGCATAGTAAAGAACCCCTTCGTGAACGCGAAGCATCTGAACCGAGGTGTTCGGGCGAAGGATAACCTCTTCCTCACCGGTTGAGGGATCGAGTACCACTACCTCGACGTAGGCTGAGAGGTGAAGCGCTGCCCGCTTGGCTATGGTGGTTCTTGTATAAAAGATACGCTCCCTGTCTGTGGTCAGTCCTGATACGTACCAACCTTTATCAGTGAGACGACGCGCGGCAGAATCTGCTGGTACCCATGAGACGGCGCGTTTTGCATAATCGGCCTTCCAGTCGGCAAGCAAGGTAGGGAACCTATCCCCGAAAGACTTGCGCGCGCTGCGGTCGATAAAGAAGAAGGGGATGTTGCTTCCGTTTCTGCGATAAAATTCGCTGACCTTGTCCGCGCCCTTCTCATCAACCAGCCACTCGAAGAACGGCCCGCCGTAGGAGTAGATGGAGTTGCCCAAGGGGAACTGGGTAAGAGAACCGTCCATCTCCCAGCGCTTCGGGAACATTCCCTGGGATGTGCGCGTAAGCAGATTGGCGTCAAAAAAACCGCCTTCGAGCCTGCCCTCATAGGGCTCTACCTGGGACTCGTAGTAGACGGTAACACCCTCTATCATCCAACCGGGGACGAGCGCGTTGGGCAGAACCCACGGGCCGAGAAGGATGTTCAAAACCCTTGGAAATCCGTAAACCGGCTGGATGGATGAGATGTGTGCGTACTCGTGCACCCCCACCGTGCGCATCCAGTCACGGGTGGAGATGTCAAGCCCCCAGGGCGGGGTGGTAAACAGGTGAATCTCCGAGCCCACCGGGTTGGCAAACCCGTTAACCCCCATACCCACGTCCTCGATAACCACCCAAACCTTGCCCGGGTCCCAGCCGGTCAGAGTATTGACGTTCTCGCGTTCGGTCTCGATCCAGGCAACGGCGTGACAAGCAGTTTCCTCGTATCCTTGTGGATAAATCAGCCTGAAGTTCTCGCTCTCAAGCACCTGCCAGCGGGTGAAGGCGGAGAGCACCATCGGCAGAAATAAAAAAAACATCAATCTTCTCATGGATTGGATTATAGGATGCATGATCAGAGTGTCAATGTTGACATGTTAAGTTCTGCAAGTATATTAGTCCAGGTGAAGGAGGAAACATGAAACGCTGCATCCTTCTAACGGTTCTTGTAATCGCATCGATGTGGGCGATAGAGATAACCGCCCTGGGCGGTGGAAATCATCAGAAGAGAACGATGGAGGACGGGGACATAATGGATGAAGGAACGTCAGGACACAGTGGGCTCCTGGTGGGCATGGAGTTTAGCCCCTTCTCTTTTCCCTTAACCATAGGAGGCGAGACCGGTATCCTGTTCCACCGCGCCCAGTACGAATCACCTATCTATTTTCAAGATGAATGGGGAATCGTTTACGATACAGTAGGACATTTCGTTCGATTCGACAATCTCGTTTTCCCATCACTTCTCAAGGGGACAATAAAACCCTTAAAGAACCTGAGGTTCGGCATAGGTGCCGGGCTTTCGGTTTCTTATCCTCTCTCAGGTAGGTGGTGGGTAGACTACGAAACCGATGAATTCCCAACCAAACACACTTTCAAAAAGGACGACCTTCCAACCTATTGGGGTTGGCAAGTTAAAGGTGAGGTAGGAATACGGCTTTTCTCTAAGCTGTGGGTCAAGCCGTCGATCACCAGTCTGTTCGAATCAAAAAAGGATTGGGTTAACCGATCTGCTCTTTTCTTCTCCATAGGCCTGGCCTTGAAAATCTAGGGATTTATCAATATGCTGGTGGTGAGAGTCGAGTGTATAAAAACAAACCAAAGGAGTAGGCATGAAGAAATTAGTTCTAATCATCGTCCTTCTGGCGAGCGTTGCGTGGGGCGTCGAGGTTACGGGTGTAGGCGGACTCAACTACCAGAGCTGGGACGACGGCAATGGCAACATAGGTTCGGGCGTGGGCCTGCACGCAGGTCTCCTGGGAAGCATCGGGATAACCCCCTCGTGCCTGCCCGTGTACATAGGAGCGGAAACCGGATTCCTCGTACAAAGCGCCAAATATAGCTGGGAAACCGGCTTCGGTGACACCGATCTTATCCTGAAATATAATAACGTGGTTATACCTGTCCTGCTCAAGGGCACTTTGAAGCCCACCGGCAAGTTCCACATAGGAGCAGGTCTTGGTCCCGCTTTTATCGTCCACACTTCAGGAGCCACCGGGATAGGTGCCGGCAACTGGGACCTTATGGTTGACATCCCCGATGATGACTTAAAGACCGACGTTGGGTTCCAAATAAAAGGTGATGTGGGTATAAAGCTCATCCCCATGCTCTGGCTCAAACCTTCCCTTACCGTGCAGCTTAACGGCAATCCTTACTCACCGGTAACCCATGAACGGCAGGGCTCCGAAACCACCATCCTCTTCTCCGTGGGCCTGGCGGTAAGCCCGTAACACGATGCTCCTTTCGTCGGGGCACGAAAGATCGCAACGCAACAGAATGGCCGCCGAAGGCGGCCTTTATTTTTCAATTTAAAATTTACTCCGCAAGCGTCGTCCTTCGGTGCACTTTGCAATTTGAGTTGCAGCGAGCTTGTGATTTATCCTAGAATCTCTGCAAGCGAGGATGCGCCCAGTATCCCTGCGCGGTCACCGAGTTTAGAGCGCACCACCCTCAGCCTGCGGTCACTAAGCGGCATGGTGTAGCGCTTAAGGGATTTCCGGATCGGCTTGATGATAAGATCACCCGCTTTGCTTATACCCCCGTTGACTACAATCACCTCAGGATCAAGAAGTTGCACCACGTTTCCCAGAGCTCTCCCGATTCGCTCACCGGCTTCGGTAAAGATCTTCTGTGCCACCTCATCGCCTTCCCTTGCAGCCTTGGCCAGAAGCTTTGGGGTAAGTTCCTCCTTTGATGTCAATCGGGCTAAATGGGATCTTTTCTTCATGCGACGCTTTGCCAAAGCCACCAGGTGTCGCGAACCCACGTAGCTCTCCAGGCACCCTCTCAACCCGCAAGCACAGCGAGACCCGTCGGGTTCAAGCGGGGTGTGGCCGAACTCGCCAGCCGCATCGTTTGCCCCAAGAATCAACCTGCCATCGGACACAATCCCACCTCCCACGCCTGTCCCAAGGGTGAAGCAGAAGAGGTGCTCGGTCCCATAGCCACCGAAGCGGTACTCCCCCCAGGCAATCACATTGGCGTCGTTGCCCACCGCAACCGGAACCCCGAAGCGTTCATGAAGCATCTCTTTTAAGGGCACGTCCTTCCAACCCACAAGATTCGGGGAAAACCGAACTATCCCCTTGTGATGATCTATGAGACCAGCTATCCCCACACCCACCTGTGCAATCGTCTCATCCTTAGCGATGCTTAAAGCTTTTGATGCAATACGTTCCACAAGGCTTTCTGGGCCCTCCCCCATAAGTGTAGGGATACGCGCACGGGCTACGATCTTGCCATGCTCATCCACCAGACCAAGACGGGTGTTGGTGCCCCCCACGTCCACGCCGAGCGAGTTAACCGACATAGGCCTTATAAAGGGCGATGATACGTTCCCTTAACGCCTCACCCATGCTCACATCTCGACGCTGCATCACCTTCTCAGCGGTCGAAAGCAACTTCTTTAGCTCGTAAACGTTGGCCTCGCCCCAGGAGAAAGAAGGAATATTCTTCGAACAGAACCCGCCTCCCAGGATGTTTGCAAATATCCCGCTCATCGCACCGGTGGGGATAAGGGTTCCTATCGCGGTCTTGGTGTGATCGCCCATTATGCAGCCGAACTTGACAAGCCCGGTGGATAGTGTCTCGCCACGAAGATGGACCTTGACCTCGGAGTAGTTGTTCTTGAGATCGGAGTTGGCGGTCATGGCACCCAGATTAACCCACTCGCCCAGGTAGGAATGTCCCATGAATCCTTCGTGGTGCTTGTTGACGTAGGCGTGGAAGATGGAAGCCTCGACCTCGCCGCCGGCACGGCAGCAAGGGCCCAGCACGGTTCCTGCTCTGAGCCTCGCGCTGTCCACGATACTCTCAGGACCTACGTAGCAAGGGCCTTCGATAAGGGTCGGGCCTTTTATAAATGTGTTACGGGCTACAGTCACCGGCCCTTTCCGGCAGTCGATGACCGCACCTGCTTCAATGCGTGCACCTTCTTCTATCCTCAAGGCCGAACCGTAGATAGTCGCATGCGGATCAATCTCGCCCTCGTTTAGTTCACCCTTAAAGTCACGCGTGACCTCAAGCTCTAGGGAAGCAAATATCTCCCAGGGATAGAGCATCCGTCTGCCCCCTATTCGGTGTTTGGTTAGATCTGCATCCTCAAGAAACCCCTGGATACTCTCAGCACTTTGATAGCCTGAGAGGGAGTCGGTGCTGAAACCCAGGAGATTTTCGGCTTCATCAACCAGAAGTTCGTCCGAATCGATATATGCCAGCGGTTCGGTGAGCACGCTTCCAGCGGCTATGAAGAGGTGGCGGCCCTCAGGCACCTTGTTGGCATTCCTGGCCAGTTCGGGTCGGGTCTCGGAGAGAAGGCCAAGCAGCTCCTCCCTGATGATGACACGGATATCCTCGCCGAAAAGCCTCTCAAGTTTTTCGCGAAAGCTCAAGGCACCGCAGCGTATCTCGGTCACAGGCCGCAGCGCCGAAAGCGGCTCGAAGTTCTCCCATGAGTCCTCGTAGATGAATATCATGCCCTAGACTAGCGAAGATTAGGAGATTGTCAATAACATGCCGCCACACTGAGGCCGATCTTGACATACTCACTTAATAGCCTATTATAAAAATAAGTGGTCTTTTAGCCGAAAAAATTCAGGCTTT
>Ga0114925_10000713_pt1 | contig 15525 bp, 23 predicted proteins | sample SumtaG_2_FD_87287 | JGI IMG/M metagenome (GOLD analysis project Ga0114925, IMG submission 87287) | Deep subsurface microbial communities from Indian Ocean to uncover new lineages of life (NeLLi) - Sumatra_00607 metaG | ecosystem: Environmental > Aquatic > Marine > Oceanic > Sediment | place... | reverse complement strand
GAGCATGATTGATAAAGGCCGAAAGGGGACCGGGTGAGATCGATGTGGTGGGCAGTCGCACTGGGTGGAATTTTTGTCTTGGCCGCATCGGGCCGGGCGTCTGCGTCAAGCAGTAAAAAGAAGGCGAGTACGGATTACGACTGGGGCGGGGGCGGTTCGTACTCTTCGTCCCTTTCCCCCGTGTATGAACTCGCGGCGTACCCTCAAAAGCAGGCGGATCGGCGCTATGCGTACGACGTCGCCAAATCCGTAGAGCTGCGCTACGGCATCGCGGGGCTCGCGGATTATCTGGATGCTGTGGGGTACTGGGAGTCTCGCTACACACCCACCGCCCTGGGTGACGGCGGAAGTTCCATCGGCATCTACCAACTGTCTGAAACGGCCGCTTTCGACTCCGCGGACGGGCTTGATTATCTGCGAGGCACTGCGGAGGGGTTCGCCCTTCTCAACACCATCGAAACCTCCGTACTGATCGCGACGGACCATGCGGTGGACGCGATCAACAGGTCGCGCACGAGCGCCTCATCGGGGCGTCCGTGCGGTCCTGGGCTCGAAGGTCCTGGGGACTGGTTGTCGGCCCGTCGCTGGTGGAAATCGCCGGCCCTGGTCCATGATTTTTGCGAGAGTGATGTGATGTCCGAAGAGATCCGGGCTCGGTTCGAGACCGCACTCTCCAAGACTCACCACCCCCTTTCCCTCATGTACCAAAGACCTAACGTCTCGGGCTGGCCTGGGCTGACTCAAGCGTTTTCTGATTTCAACATCTCGGTGTAAACATGGCAGCCACACTAAAAGCAGTACCTACGATGGGCAACGATGCCCAAAACAGCACGACGACCAACACCCAAAAAAAGGGGCGCTTGTCGAACATCCCTTGGGGTGGGTTCATGGTGGGTGTGGGGGCTGGCATGTTCCTATGGCACATTGCGCTAAAGACGACGACTAAGCAGCAGTACGCCGCCGCCCACCTCGCCAATGCCTTCCTCCCCGCAGGAGGTGGCATGGAAGGTGACGGCATCCCTCAAGGAAATGGAAACACGTTCATCGTGAAATAGAGACATGGCCCGGAAGAAGAGAAAAAAGTCCGAGGTCTGTTCCCTTCCCGGGAAGATCGACTACCAAGAGCGCAAGGGCCTCCCCTCGGAAGCCTTCGCACTCCCGCGTGAACGCAAGTACCCTTTGTACGTGGAGGGTCCGAACGATACGTTGGTTCCGAGCCCTAGTCATGCTCGGAACGCCTTGTCCCGTGCTTCTCAGCAATTCAACCGCGGGACGTTGACTGAGAGCCAGTACAAAAAGATCCAGCGCAAGGCTCGAAAAGTTCTCCGCTCCTGCGAGGGAGCTGAGTTGCACCTTTGCGATAGCGGGACGTGCTATCGCGTGTGATACACTGACTCGGAAAGGGAGCACAACTTTCTCCCGCCACTTTAGGAACTCATCATGGCAAGAGCGAAAAAGAAGTCCTCCAAAAAGAAAACTGCAAAAAAGCGGTCAGGCACTAAAAAGGGCCAGCCGCGAAAGACGGCGCGACCGGCGTACGAAGGTCTGAAAAAGAAGAAAGCCAAGAAAAAGGCTTCCAAGAAAAAGTCGACGAAGAAGCGCACCTCGTCTAAGAAGAAGACGACCAAGAAGCGCACCTCGTCTAAGAAGAAGACGACGAAGAAGCGCACCTCGTCTAAGAAGAAGACGACGAAGAAGGTGACCAAGAAGCGCACGTCTTCTAAGAAGAAGACGACGAAGAAGGTGGCCAAGAAGCGTACCTCGTCTAAGAAGAAGACCACCAAGAAGGTGGCTAAGAAGACGACCAAGAAGCGCGCGTCTTCTAAGAAGAAGACGACGAAGAAGGTGGCCAAGAAGCGCGCCCCGTCTAAGAAGCGGGCTCCGGCCTGTACGGCGACGCGAAGGCGACGAAGGATGGATCAATCGGACGAGGCAATCATCCGTCGAGAAATCCTCCGAGCGTCTGAGTCTAAACCGTTTACCGAGAAGCAGATCGCTGAGAAGTATTGCATCTCGCGCGCTCGGGCTACGAAGATCCGGCGAGAGCTTGCTCGAAGGGGCAAGATCTTGAAAGTGGGGGAGAGGGCATGTCATACCGAATACGCTTCGACCCGGCCGAAACCTAAGACGAAATCCGGTCGTCGTGTTCGAGAGGTTGCCGAATGCCTTGTGAAGGAGGGTCGAAGGATCCGCCGCAAGGTGATTTACATGGGTGCTGACGGAACGGCCTACGAGGTCTCCTAATCACTAGACGGGTAGGGCCGGTGTAAACAGGCTTGGGCAGACGGAGTGGAGGTAAGGGTTCCGCTGTCACATTTTTTCAACTGAGGGCGACATGGCAAAGAGAAAAATAATTGGACACGTAGGGGATGCGAACCCCGTCGAGCACTGGGGCGGGGTTGTGTACGACGCAGGCTACGGACCCCACCTTCTTTATTTCCAGTCGTATGACGCCGAAGGCGAGACGATGGTGTCGGTCTACGATTTCCCCATCGACAATTTCGACCGCAGCGATTGGTACGATTGGGACGGGGTTGCTTCTTATATCGGTTGGGACGAAATCTCGATCGACCTTGACGTGGACATGGGGTTGAAAGACTACGCACTCTCCCTTGACTGCGAAAAGCACCCCATGGTCTGCGCTTCTATTTACGAGAGCCTTGGGAGTTACTACGGGTTTGGGGAGTTGGATACTTACCCGAGCGAAATGTCCCTAGAAGACGCGGAAGAGGTTTATGAAAGCCTCGTAGGATGAACGGCATGGCAGACAAAGACACATACCGAGAGTATTGGAACGACGTAGACACCATCGCAGAAGAAGCGAAGGAGAACGCGGAGGAGTACGGCAGCGATGTCTACGACAACGTACATGAGTCCGTAGACGGAAGCTACTGGATCATTTACACGCACGCGCAACTCAAGGTGCTCCAGTACACCGACAACAAGGACGCTATCAACGACGTGTACGGTGACACGCTCGAAGGCAGCGCCGACACCATCATCACGCAGATCGCTTATTTCGCGATGGTGCAGGACGTGATGGATAGGCTGTAGCGTGGCGAACGTCCCGAGAGTCGTGGTAGGTGGCTTGCTCGTTGGGGCAGGCGCGGCTGTGCTCGCAGGACCCGCCCCCACCTCCAAGCATGAAAAACCTCTCCCACCCGCGGACTCGGTGAAAGACCTGGAAAAGTGGCTCAATGACCTAGCGTTTTTGAGGGATGGGAGAGGATTGCCTGTCTCTACCTGGCTAACGGCCACCGATGACCTTCTCCAGATGTGTGCGGCAATGGACCGCGAGTTCTTGAGCTTCCTGACCAGGACCGCATACGAGGCGTTCTCTTCTCCTCTCACGTTGTCCGGCACTGAGGTGGCCGAGATCGTGAACGAGGCCATTGCCAATGCCCCCTTCGGGGTCGTTCAAGATCCTGGTGGGGGGTTCCAGATGTACGGGGAGACGGGAGTGGAAATCAACCTTTCCAATTTCCCTACCGACTGGATCAATATATTTGAGTCCAGCCAGCCCCCCGAGGCTCCGTTGGCTACCCGTCGCATATTTGAGGTCTACAACCTCGTCTGGGAAAAGTTCTCCCTCCAGAACTTGTCCACCGCGGAACTGTTGGAAGACCTTTACAATGAGACGGTCTCCTCCTACCGGAATTTCCTCTACGCGATGGGGTACCTGGAAGCCATACGCCAGACGCTTTCTAATCAGTCAGACGGCGACCTTCTTTCAGACAGTGTAGAGATCCAGTGGCTTGACTTTGCCCCGCAGGTGGTGCCTCTGAAAGCATTGGTTGGATCTGTTCCTCAGCCGCCTTTGCTTGACCTTATCCCTCCGCATCAATCCTTTACCGTCGACATGAGCGACTTTACAGAGTTCAGCGTGACGGGGAGTTGGTCGTTCACCTCCGTCGATGTTCCGAAGAGGTCGGTGCGGTTGCAAAACGAGTACAATGGGTTGGCTGGCTTTTTGGTTCGTGAGATGTCCGCAGCCCTCGACGACGTGCGGCTCAAACTTGACTACACCAGCGGGGTCGGACTCGCCATCGCAGTCTTGAAAACGATTCAAGAAGAGTTCCACGACGGGCTTCGACAAACTGAGAATGTGCTCCGCCAAGCCGCCGAAGATCTTGGGTACGGCGTACTCGCTACCGCTGTGGCCAACACCTCCACCTTCTTGGGTCTCGGACTTATGGGCGGGGGTGGATACCTCATCTCCACCGCATTTACACAAGGGAAAGCGACATGAAGGTACCCAATTTCTACACGAGCAAGCATGGATCTGTTGGACTCGCGCAGGCCGACCACAAACAGTGGATCAAAAAGAATCTCGAAAGCTATCGACGCGAGATCGGGCTTTGGGAGGCTGGACTCGACAGTAACGTGTGCGACTATCACGCCCTCCTGCACGCCCACCGCGACCTTTATGGGGTCCTCCTCAATGCGCTGGACGCACAAGAACGTGGCGTCGCCAACAACGCACAAAGCGCACTAGACTCCCTTACCCATTTCATCACCACTTTGATGCACCAGGGGCATGGCTCCCCCACCACTTGTAAGCGCCTGTGGAGCCGATACCGCATAGGCGCTATGATGTAAACGTAACCCCTCAACAAGGAATATCATGAGCGCTCCTCAACAACTTAGAACCCCTGAAGGTTTCATCAACAAAAACCCTGGCGGAACTGCCACGAGCGGTGGATCGAGCATTGGCGTAATCCCAAACAACACGCTTTTGTATCTCGCGGTCGATTCTACCGTTGATGTCAACGTCGAGCTACCCTCCGCCCGCATCAACGCCGGTCAGCCATTGTTCGTGAACGCCGACGCCAGCGCCGGGGCGGGTGGTGATATCATCATCGGACCCAACGTCACGTCAGGGGACACCCTTACGGGCGGCCCCATCACTGTGAGCAGTGGTTCGGTTGAGACCTACTTGTTCGTCGCATCGGGCACCAACTGGACTGCGATTCAGCTCGCCTAAAATTCCCCGCTAGGGTGGAGGCTTCTTGTTCCTTCTCACCTCCTCTTCTCCCTCCACCCTAGCGGGCTTTTGCGCTACCTAAATTCACCATGCCTACGATCGTAGTCAGAACCCCTGTAGGGTACGTCCCCGCGGAAGTCGGAGATCCGGGCGACGGGCTCGTACAAACACGACGCCTTCGCGTGACTCGAAACAGTTTCTCGAATGCAGGACCCTTTCCTGGGACGAATGTGGTCAACGTAGGTTCTATGCTCCCGCCTAACACGCTGATCTTGGGGTCGGCTGTCCTGGTAACCACGGCTTTCACCCCAGCCTCCAATCCTCAGATTACCCTCGGTTTCAGCGGGGGCACAGGCGTGGAGATAGGGACAGCCCCTTTTTACGACTTAGCTTCGGTGGACACCTACGTCACCGATAATGCCACCCTAGCGCCCGCGGCGACACAGGTTGTGGCTACTTTCACAAACGCCGCCGCCGTTTTAGGCGGGTCCGGTGAAATTGTGATTCGCTTCCTTGAACTCTAAGGAGAATCTCATGACGACTGAAACTGTACGCACGCCCTCGGGCTTCAAGAATGTAGATCTGACGGACTCCGCATCACGCATAAGCTCGGTCATCGATTACACGGCATCGACCTACGCTTTCCCGGGCGGGAGCGGTCCTGGTGCTACTACAACGGTAGGTTGTTTTGTGGGGGTGGCCGAAAGTAGTGAACCTCCCACACTCACCGCGGCTTCGGTGGAACCGGACAAGTACACCTTTACAAGTGCTGTACTCGTAGGATCGCAAGATCTTGGGGGTGTGGTGCGCTATGCCTTCGACCTTACGTTCACGAGGGTGCTCGCAGCCGGTGCGTCTTCTACTACGGACTTTTATCCTTACATCACCATCGATGGGCGGGACATTGCCCTCAACCCTCAAGCGATCGAGTGTCCTATCTAGGAGAATCTCATGACGACTGAAACGGTACGCACGCCCTCGGGCTTCAAGAATGTGAATCTCACTCCTGGCGGAGGATCGCTGAGCGGGACGCCCCTCCCTACGGGCGTAACGGCAGACGGTGCGCCGACGACCATCCTTGCCGTGACTGTCCCGGACGGCTCGACTCAGGATTTCCTCGTCGGGTTTGTTGTGGCGAACATAACCCAAGATCCTGATTTGGACTTTCAGCCGGTTTTAGGATCACCAGCGATTGCCAGCGTGCAAAACGTGAGCGTGTTCGGGAGTGGTGTCCTTCCGAACGGGCTGTTTGAGATCTTTTACACAGTCACCATTCAGCGAGATCAGGTGCCCACTGGGGTAGGGTTCCTTATTCCGATCCTTACCTTGGATGGGGTGAGCGGGACCACCACACCTCTCACTGTAGAGCTTCAATAACCCCTCCCATCTCCTACGCATGATCGATGTCTAAGAATTACTCACAAACAGGTATCGGGGATAGTGTTGAGTTCTCCAAAGGGGGTTCGCGCGTTAGGGAGAACACCGGGGTCCTGGAAGTGCGGGACAACGCGGATACCGCGTTTACACAGTGCCGTGGTGCCGACCCTGTAATCGATGACGACCTTGCCACGAAGCGGTACGTGGACAGCACCTCTTCTGGAGAGGTCAACACTGCGACCAACATCGGAGGGGGTGAAGGGGTCTTTGCGACGAAGGTTCTTGAAGAACTAGAGTTCAAGTCTCTGACCAGCACTGGATCTGTGTCCATCACCTCGACTCCTACGGAGATCAACATCGATTCGACGGGGGAGGCAAACACTGCGACCAACATCGGAGGGGGTGAAGGGGTCTTTGCGACGAAGGTTCTTGAAGAACTAGAGTTCAAGTCGATTACCGGCAGCGGTGCGGTGACTGTGACTGCCACGGCGGACGAGATCGACATCCACGTCCCTGTCACTCCTCCCGCCGCTGTGACTCGCGTGCTGTTCAGCCGGAGAGGGAATACGGGCAATAACACTTTCTTGGATGTGGACGATTTCCCGACGCGACTCCCTTTTTTCACGCAAGGCGCTTCGGGGTGGCCCTTTTCTCCTCTCGCCCCTGCTACTGTGACACGGCTACTGTTCCGTACGCGCAACGACACCAATGTGCCTGCGACTTTCGAGGTTTTGAGGTGTCAAGGTAACGGGTTTGCAGGAACGGCCGTCAGTCTGGGGACCGTCGTCGTCCCTAATGGGGTGTTCGAGTTCGACGCGGCTCCGGGATGGGTGATTCCGGCAGGTTCGTGGACCCTGGTTGCGAGAAGAACGGCCGGAGGCGGCGGAGGGGCGAATGCGTGGGTCGACCCCACAGTGATTCTTGAGGTTTCGTAATGTTTACCGGAGGCAAAAAAATCCACGGAGGGGTTTATCGAAGAATCACACACATGGACTGGGGGAAAACCCCTCAACTTTCGCCACATCGGGATTCGGGAAGATGCTCTCTACGCCCGTGGAATGGACGTAGAAAATCTTGCGTCCAACCTTGTCCTGACGCTCTCCCGCCTTTCGCACAAGAGCCCCGAACCCAAGTTTCAATGGATAGGCAAAATGGCAATCACTGAGTACATTGTCCAAAACATCTCTGACGTCACCAACCCCCCGGACGGGATAACTTACACAATCGCCGGAGTAGTGATTGAGCCGGGGACGTCGCGGAACCTAACTGAGGATGGGGTGACCTTGGAAGAGGTGGCACGGGACGAACAGTTCACAGCCGGGCTAATCGCCGGAGATCTTTTAGGACCCGCGCAATCGTGGTGGGTCGATCAAGCAAACGCAGGCCAAACACTGGTGCCTGGGAGTGTGTACTATGTCTCCCCTTCCACCACGGGTCCTTTCTCTATGGATCTTCCCCCCGCCGCCGTGACTACCCAGGTTTACATTGCCCCCATCCGGGTTTTCAACGCGAGTGTGCACGATGTCACCCTCTCTTTGACCGGAGGGGATACAGTTTCTCCTCTAGGATCTTTGACTTTGGCTCAAAACGAGCATGTTGAGTTGTGGTCTACGCAAGACCCGGTCACCAACGCCTGGGGATATGTCTCCATAAGGTAATGCACCATGAGTAGCCCCACCCCTCTTCGCGCAATCGTCGGTATCGCCGCTGGAGCGGTGGCAGGATCTTTGTATTTCCGGGAAGGGGAGCGGGGGATTCCCACGGATGCCAGTTGTACCTACCTCGCCCCTGCCTCTACCGATATCCTCGCCGGCATCGCCGCCGTTGTGCTCGGAGGCTATGCAGTTTACAATAAGTCGTTCATCCCAGGGTTCGTGGGCGGAGCTATCGGCTCTATCCATACTCACCAGTTTTTGGACCACAAAACCCAAAAGGCTCTCAAGAACTCTTCGTGACTTATGGCGCGCTCAACAACCATCATCCTCGGAGCAAGCGCGGTCGCACTCACTGCGGTTGCTCTGAGAGGTCAACGTCGCGGAGCTTCGCATGACTCGGAGAGCCTAGCAGCGCTGTCGCGGGTCGCTTGGACCCCACAATCGAAGGCGCGCGCTGAGGCTGTCTGGGCGCGGCACAAGGTGGAGGAATCCAAGCGGGGGTATGTAGACGCCTCCCCCGCGGAGGAAAGGTTCCAGGATACACGCAAAGTCGCGGTAGAGGCTTTTGGGTCCGACCTTCCGTGGCCCAAGAGTGTAAACGACTTTGAGTTGGAGGATGTAGGGGGGATTTTGACTCCCCGGTGGGTGTTGAACGCGGGGGTGGACGGGGCGTTCATGCTCTCCTTGTGGAATCACATCGAGGCCATGGTGGGTGAAAAGCCGACACCGACGCGGGAGGTGCGGTAGTGCCAAGGATCGCCACAACCAACACCCTGTTTACAGGGATCAATCTCATGGGCACCTCCGGCGACCTCAGCCGGTTCAATGCCTACAACAACCCCCTCGACTTTTTGAGCGCGGGGGAGAGTCTCGATCTGTTCCCTAACCCGGGCGACAGCGTGTACGAGACCACGGCGGGAAAGTTCGATGGGCCTAAGTACGCCGCCGACTACGCCAAAACGCTCCAGGCGTTCGCTTCACTCTCTCAGCGGTACACCCAAGCCGTCAACGTATCGACCTTCGGGGTTCCCAACATCGATCCTGCATTCTCCACCGAGCGGGGGGTGCTTTTACAGGTTCTTGGCAACAACCCCACCAAAGAGGTAGCGGACCTCTTCACCAATCTCCCCAGTGTCTTGGGGAGTGGGGCACCTGGCGATTACGTGAGCCAGGTTCGCGCTTTTATCGAGGGGACTTACACGAGCGGCCTGGCCAATGTGGTCCAAGGGGGGCTCACAAACGCTTACGAGATCCTCTCCCAGTTGAGCGGCGGGGACATCGCCGCCCCGATTACCCAGGCTCTCAACGCCGTGAGTGGGACGGTGCCTGTAATTGGGTGGGTGTGTAAACTCGTCGGATGGGCGTACACCCGGTGGCGTACTGAGCAACGACAGCAGGCTCAATTCGCCTACATGAATCGCCCTTGGGTTCGTCCTGTTGACTTTGACCAGGGCCAAGATCTGCGACAGGCGCAACGAGTGTTGAGCCTGTTCCAACAAAACCGCCTGGATGAGCTGTTCGGCGCTTACGACTACAACAAGGGGTTGACTTCGCAGTGCAACGCTTGGCTCAACCGCCCGGACACTCCGGCCGGGTATGGGAACACCACAGCCATCGCCCCGACACCTTTTTGCGAGAACCGCATGGGGCAGTTCATGTATGCGTACCAGCACAGCCTGAAAGACCAGACGGGCGGGCGGTCGTACGAGGCGATCCTCGACAATGCGCTCATGACGAACGGGGACTGGGCCGTTGCAGATATCCGCAACACGGCGGGCGGTTCGACATTTGGGAAACGCCTCCGGCTTGAGGGGGACCGCACATGGACCAGCCCTCTTTTGGAGGAGGAGTTTGGGGACCTCAGAGACCCGCTCGATCCTCGCTCTCGGGTGAGTAACGACTGGCAAAGAGACGCGCGAGATTGGTGGAGAAACCTTCCTCAAGGAGACGGGGAAGGAAACATCTTCAAGCGTCGAATCCCGTTCGCTCCCGGAACGCGGGTGTCAATCAATGATTTTGAGTTTTTCGACGACAGCCGAGGGAACACCGGGCGGATCGTTTCTCAATACGCCTATCCGGCAGCCAGCGTTTTGGTCCTTTCTTTGTGGGCTCAGGTGGTCCAGATGGGACCGGCCGCGTTTTGTATCGATGCAAAGACAGAACGAGATCGGTGGGTCGATGTGCAGACGGATGTGCTTATCCGGTTGAGGACTGAGGGGCTTCTCAAGGGAGGGCCATACAGCGCCGCAGGCGTCCAGGTGTTCAACACATTGCGTCGAGAGTTGGGTTGGCCTAGCGGCCTGACCCTCACCATGATTACATCGGATGCGAACCCAGATTGGGGAAAAGTCCGAAACCTCTTGCGCCAATCGAGCCCCGTGTTGGCGATGGATTCTTTGTACCATCGCCAACGAAAGTTCTTAGACCTTGGAGTGCTCCCTTACTTGAGCACAGAGATGCCGGCCATCAAGCGTAACTCCGACATGCTCAATAAGCTGGAGACCAACCGGGGTATTTTTCTCTCCCATCCAGCCGTATGCGCCGCAGATCCTTCGTGTATCCCTCGCCCCAATGATGGGTTCAGGTATGCGTCCGCCGACGACCGCGCCTTCCGGGACATGGTGGAGTGGACGCAGGATGGAACCAACTTTGGGAACCCCATGAACGGTAAGTGTTTTGCGATCCAGAATCCGCAGACGCAACTCATGGCACCCGCGCTCAACTTTTCACCTTCCGAGCCTCTCGCTCCGGTCCCTTCCGACGTCTCGCCTCAGTTTGACCTGGCCAAGCCCGGCACTGGAAAGGGCGGAGGCGGGGCCGCAGTGGCAGCCCTTGCAGTCGGCGGAGCCGCAGCCGCCTTCACCCTCCTCAAAGGAAAATAAATCATGTCCCTTCCAGTCATTCCTATCGCAGCCGGCCTTGGCCTTCTCGCGCTCCTCTTGTCAAAAGGTGGCAAGGGTGGATCTTCACAAAGCAGCGAGGGGGGTGAGGATCTTCCAGACGGTACGCTCCCTGGAGGAGAGGGTAGTGGAGGGCAAGGTGGAACCCCTGAACTGAGCGGGGGTTTGGTTCAACTCACTCCTATCCTTGAAAACTTCCAACTTTGCTTGGGTCGGGAGATGAGCCGTCAGTCGGCCGAAGGAACGGCGCATGAAAGGTTCCAAATCCCCGAGGATGTGGAGGTGGTACCTTTGCTTGAGGGAGTGATTACCGAAGGTGCGGACTTTCAAGGCACTGCGTCTGACACGCTCCACCTCCAGTACAACTATCCCATCCTCCCCGGGGGTGCTGCATCTCTCTCGTTGATGGATGGCGGAAAGGCTCGCCTCAAAAAGGCGTCCGACGCGGACGGTTCCGCATGCCCTCCATACCCGAGCGCGCGGATTTTGGCTGAGGAGTCTCCCTATTCACTGATCTTCGCCACGATCAGTGAGGGAGGGACTGTATTTTCGACCGTCGCACAGACCGCGAGCGCGATTGAGTTGGAGGATCCTCTGATCCGCGCAGTCGCGGTGGTGCCTGCGCGAAACCATGGGGTGGTCATGGCGGAGCGTGCTCAGCTTCCTCTCAAGGTAGAGATGAAGCCCTTTGTCGCCATCGCCCCGGGTGTAAACGTCGGGTACCAGCAGGGCTTTATCGACAGCGTGCCCTCCGACTCTTCGGTGGCCAAAGATGTGCGCCAGCACGGAGCCTCTGCGACATGGGGTTACAGCATGCGTATGTTCTGGTCCAGCTTGGGGCCTCAACTCGACATCCCCATGGGCAGTGGAGGAAACGAGTGGTTGGGTGAGTTTTTTGGGACCTACTTTGCGCAGCCGGGCGCTCAGTATCCCAACGAGCCGATGTATGGCCAGACCGTGGTGTGCGCCGTCAATCGAAAGTTCAACATTGCGAAGATGGTCATTTTTGCCGGGGTGACTGAAGCGGTAGAGGACGGGATGGTGACGATCCTTCCGATGACGACCGACAACGGTGAGGTCGCGCAGATCGTTTCGGACTTGGCGGAGTGGGCCGTGACCTATGAGCCGGCACCCCCTTCTCTCACTGACCCTGGCGACTTTGAGCCTCAACCCCCTGCGTCACCTTTTGACATCGAATAGGAACACATTATGGCATTTCCCATCATTCCCATCGCGGCCGGCGTCGGCCTTCTCACAATCCTCGCTCTTTCCAAGGGTGGTAAGCCCCGACCGATCCAGGTGTTCGGAGAGAATCAAAACGTCTACCGTGTTTACACGCTAGACCAGCTTGATCAGGTTATGGTCCTAGAGAATGAGCGGAGGACCACCTCACTCTCGCTTCCAGGGTCTCAGGACTCCACAGTGACCTTGGCGTCTCCTGGGGACTTCACGAGCACGGCAGCCGAAGGCGCTCACCTGGAGGCGGAGCGGCTCGCTAACGAGGACGCTTCCCTTTTCGTCGTCGAGTTCGCCAACAACATCCTCGACGTCTACGCGAAGCGGGTGGGCCTCAATCTTGGGGCGGACCTTCAGGGCTTCAAGGGCCTTTCAGGGAATGCACGACTCGCAGCCGGCTATGCGCTGGTCGCCCCTTCTTTGACCCTCCTTATTGGAGATCAGGCACTCGCCACGGTGACCAACGATCCGCTCGTGTCGGTTCAACAGGTGGCCAATCTCGTGAGCGCTGGGGCGTAAAGGGGTAGTCATGGCGATCCCTATCCTCATCCCAATCCTCGCCATCGGAGGCGTCGCCGCTGTCGCCTTGGCGGCCAAAGGCAAAGGCGGCAGTTCAACCCCTACAAAGCCGCAGGCGTTCGGCTCGCATAACAACGTGATGCGGCTGTCCTCGTGGGGAAACGTCCTTTACGACGCCCAGCTTTCTACGCCTGCGCAGTGCAGCGACCCCTCGAACTACTCGCCCCCGTTTTCCTACGATATGTACTGCGGTGGTCCTATAGGCTTGTTTGAGTTCTCGGCCATGGCGGTGGTGGTGTATTTCAAGGATTTCACTTCCCCCATCGCGCAGATGGCTCACGAAGCTGTGGTGGAGGCCGCCAACGCAAACCCCTCCAAGCTGTTTATCGAGATCCACCACAGCGTAGGGCAGCGACAAGCGCAGTCGATGGGAAGCGCACTACTCCCCGAGGTCGTGAGTAACCCGGTGTACGCCACGGGGGGAGCCGAAAGCCTTATCGTGGACTCTACCGGAGACAAGCAAGAGTTGGTCGCGTTCTTGAACGAAGAGGCGGCAAACAACTCCCCCGTCTTTGGCTCTGGCGGATCTTGGTGATGTAAAATGCTCGGTGCCGGCATCCTCCTTCTCGCCATCTCGACAGGCCGCGTGCTCCTCATCAAGCGGAGTGGTGAGGTTCGCAACCCCCACACCTGGAGTGTGCCCGGGGGCCTTGTCGAGCGTGGAGAGAAGGTGGAGACCGCCGCCCTGAGAGAGACGGCCGAAGAGGTGGGATTCGAGGGGCCCTACACCGACTTCCTCTATCTCTACACCCATTTCAAGGGCCGATTCGAGTTTGTCACATTCCTCGGAATCATCGAGGAAGAGTTTGTTCCCCACCTGAACTGGGAGAGCGAAGACTGGTGTTGGTGTAAACCTGATTTCATGGAACTCCCTTACCCCCTGCACCGGGGAGTGTTCGAGTTATTCCAAGACCGTGCAGATGTTCCGAAAAGCATCTTCTCTAGGGGGGGAAAATGACAAAGTACAAGAAGATCAAGTACGACCGCGACGTGCAGCGGCTCATGCGGGGAAAGAAATTTCCGAATCAGCTTCGCTCTCTCTACGACTACTTCTGGAGATCCGAGAACGATGACCTGGCTAAGGGCGAAGAGTTGTTGCACGAGTATGCAAACTCGCCTGCGGCTGTCAAACGCTTGTGGGGATATCTCAACGAGATTCCAGGGGCGGGGGAGCAGGTCGTACTTTTCGATTCGATGATTAGCGAGAACATTGAGAGGTGGGGGAATGTGGAAATGCACGACATCGTTCTTGAGATTTCCAGCCCTTTTAGCGGGAGAGTAGAGAAGGCGTTGTGGAACAACCTTCTCACCATCGCCGCTGAGAACTGGGGAGACATCCTCGACGCGAACGATACGGGGTGCGGTGAGGATGTTCCTTCGTGGAGTGCCTTAGACTACAGGGGTGCGGGATACGGATGGCTTGTGCATTTTGGGAAAAACGCAAGCGACATCGCCTATGAAGGTTTTGACGAAGGTGTGAATCAGGTGGACAAGTTGGCGTTGACCACCCTCCACTGCGAGGATTACAAGGATCACCAAGGCTACAACTTCGCGTATAGAGCCGAGGACGCCTCTCGATACGGATTTTCTAGGGGGTCGGCACGGTACGGAGATGAAGCCGTGATCTTCCAGGCTCCCTACCTCATCTTTCATCATCACGGAGATCAGGAACCTCAGTGCATCTTTTGGGGTCCGTCCGCACGTAGCATCGTTCTCGTGACAGACGCTTCGCGAGCGCCTTGCATCACGCTAGAAGACGATTGGGGGGTGGAGGATGACGAGTACAACACTCCCCACCGTCGCGATGACTACATTGTGGAAGACCAGGACGGCGACGAGTACGAAGCGGGGGATGAGTTGGAGGCAGAGGTGTGCTTTGAGGACTATGACGAACTTGCCGGCTGGCTTGACGATCACCTGTACGCGGTAGAGGCGTTGAACAAACCTGCCGCGTTGATGAAACGGAGGAAACGAAAATGAAAGACCTACTACTACTCGCGGGTGTCGGCTACATCGCCTACAACGTCTACAAGAACAGCGGACCTAAGCGGAGACGTCGATGAAAAACCCGACGCTCATCTTTGCAGGACTGGGCGCGGCGACACTCGCCCTCATCGCGGTGGCTTCCCGAAGGTCTCCGCGCGGATCTGGTTCGGAAGGGTCCGAAGAGTCTGGCGAGTCCAAGGCAGGCGATGACTGGAGTTCAGGCCCCGCCTACCTCACCCTCCCCGAGGACACGTCTCAACTGAATCGCCTGGCCGTTGCGTTTCAACAAGCTGGAGTGACGAATTTCATCCCGGAAGAGTTTTTGACCTTGCGAAAGTGGGGGGTCGTGGCGGAGATGCCGGAGGAGTACGAGGACAACATCGTCAAGATGGCTGTCCAGGCACAAGCGCTGAGAGATCGGGTCGGTCTACCGATCGCTGTGATGAACGGGTACCGCAGCCCCGAGTACAACCAAGCAGTCCAAGGCGCGCCTAACTCCGCCCACCTGCGCGGAGCCGCGGCAGACCTGGAACTTCCGAGCGTCCACGCAACGGCCGATCAAGATAGGGAGTTGCAAGTGGACGCTGCGAAACTTTGGCTCACGCGAACGAACGACATTGCCGGGCTTGGGGTCTACACCGGAGGACGTGTTCACCTTGACGTATTCCATCCCGGAGGTTTGGGGCGAAGGTCTTGGGGTTCGGGAGACGTGGATGGAGTCATCAACCAGGCCAAGGCCGAACTCGGGATGAGTTGAATGAGGACCCTCTTTGTGTGAAACTTAGGATACGACCATGCGGGGCCTAGT
>Ga0114925_10000712_pt1 | contig 15525 bp, 12 predicted proteins | sample SumtaG_2_FD_87287 | JGI IMG/M metagenome (GOLD analysis project Ga0114925, IMG submission 87287) | Deep subsurface microbial communities from Indian Ocean to uncover new lineages of life (NeLLi) - Sumatra_00607 metaG | ecosystem: Environmental > Aquatic > Marine > Oceanic > Sediment | place... | reverse complement strand
CCAAGACCATGAATGATCGAAACCGTATTAATATTTGCAAGAACTGCATTATCAAGGAATTTTTCAAGCACCTCCATTGCTTCATCGTATCTTTTCCCCCTGATATTACACTCATTCGACTTGCTGTGTATCTCCGATAATTCATAATCCCATTTTATTCCAGCAGGGTCTTTTTGGCTGCTATCCAGAGTCACATTGTCTGCTTCGACAGTAAAACGCAAAATACCGGCTTGAACAGTAACATGCCCATCTTTAATTTCCGTAATTTGACCTTTTATCTTACTCCCATAGTCGGCAGTAACAAACACAAGGGCTCCGATTTTAAGTGCACGAGGTTCTGCTCTGCCGTCAGTGTCCTCATTAATTGATCTGCTTTTTTCATATTCTGCAAAATCATTCTCAATGTGGGCTTTTTCTTCCTTCGCTGCTTTTATCGATTCTTTTGAAGCGCCCTTTTCCTTAATTTCACTTATACTCTTTTCGAGTTTTCTGCTGTAGTTTGAAAGAAGCGCTCCCAGCTCTTTTTTATATCCTGCGCGGATAAAGCGCTCTTTCTCTTGAAGCTCATTCAATTTCATCTGATAACGTTCAGTCAAATCACAAAGCCTTTCCTCTTCCTGATCAATTTTCTGTTCCTTTCTGCTTAACCTGATCTCCATCATTCCCAGATTCTTGAATATATTATCAATAGATTTTTCCTTTTCACTGAGATATGTTACCGTACTATCAAGGATTTTCTTTTTAAGTCCCAGATGCTGTGCTATTTCAAGGGCATTGCTTCTTCCTGGAATTCCCATGATAAGCTTATAGGTTGGCTTACAGGAGTCAGGATCAAACTGCACGGATGCAACCCTTACCTTTTCACTGTTCAATGCATACATTTTAATTATACTGAAATGGGTTGTGGAAATTACAAGAATATTTCTTTTTATCAGGTAATCAAGGATCGCAGTTCCAATGGCACCGCCTTCAACCGGATCGGTACCTGCACCAAGCTCATCAATCAGGACAAGGCTGGTTTCCTGTGCTTCATCTACAATCTTTTTAATATTTTTTATATGACCCGAAAAGGTGGAAAGAGACTGCTCAATTGACTGTTCATCTCCAATATCAGCAAAAATCGATTCAAAAATAAAGGATTTCATCATTCTGGCAGGTACAGGAAAACCGGACTGCGCTAACAGAGCGGAGAGTCCGATTGTTTTAAGTGAAACAGTTTTACCGCCGGTATTGGGCCCTGTGATAACAACACCGTTAAACGAGTGCTCTGCACTAAAATCAATAGGTACTGCCTTTTCTTTTAAAAGAGGATGCCGTGCCCCTTTTAACAGTATCTCCCGCTTATCACTGAACTCCGGAATAGTACATTGATAATCCTTCATGAATGCACATTTCGCAAGCAGTATATCGATATCAGAGAGAGTTTCCTGAATGAGATTCAGCTCAGAATGACACTTTCCTATCTCAGAAGTCAGGGAAATAAGTATTCTCCTGAGCTCTTTTTCCCTCTCTTTTTGAAGCAGCCTTAATTCATTATTTTTCGATGTAATGGAAAAAGGCTCTAAAAAGAGGGTTTCTCCGCTTCCGGATTGTGCATGAATTATACCTGGTATTCTTCCCTTAAAATTATGCTTGATAGGAATTACATAACGATCATCTTTTAATGTTATATGCTTCTCCTGCAGGAACTTTTTTGTCTCCGGGGAATTAATATAGCTCTCAAGAATTTTTTCAATATCATACCGTGTTTCTCTTGCTTTTCTCATAATCTCAAAAAGACGGGGAGTTGCATCTTCTTTGATGTTACTATATACATCAATTACTTTATCAATTTTTTCTTTTAATCCATGAGGCGTTCTGGTCTTACTTATTTTTTGTGCTAAAAGAGGAATTCCGGCTGATAAAGCAGATAATTTTCGTTTGAGTAAAATAAAAGAGAGAATGTTATCTCTAATAAGTGATATCTCTGCCAGTTCAAGGTAATTATTTTTTTTTAATGCCTTTTCCACCAGGCCGGTTGTGTCATTAATCTTTTGGAGATCAATATTTAGCCCATTATGGATAATAAGGAGGAGCTCTTTCAATTCATTAAATATTTTTTCAATAGAAGGCTTTGAGAACATGGGTTTTGTGCTCAGAAGCCTGATTTTTGAATAATCAGAAATACAATAATCTTTGACCAGTTCCAGAGCTTTATCATACTCCAGCAGACTCAAACTGTACATTATTCAATAAATTCCCGTATATAAATTCAAACCGCAAATACACAAAGGACGTACCTGTAGGGGCGATTCATGAATCGCCCCTACAAAAACCGATTATAAAAAATTAATCTCTTTTCAGGAAAAATAAATATAATAAGCAACCTCAGTTTTTCTATACTTATATCAATGAACTATCTATCTAAAAGAATATTTACTCTCTTTTAAAAAAGTCAACTATAATTTTTTATGCGGAAGCCTGTTCAATGGGTGGTGTTTATTGTGGATATCAATCAAAGTGCCCCTGTCAAGGTGAGTGTAAATCTGTGTTGAGGAAATATCAGCATGACCCAACAGCTCCTGTACTGCACGCAGATCGGCACCATTTTGAATAAGATGAGTCCCAAAAGAGTGCCGTAAAATGTGAGGTTTGATGTTTTTTTTAATGCCGCTCTTACAAGCATACCCTTTGATCATTTTCCATATTCCTTTTCTGCTTAAAGGGTCACCACGAAAGTTAAGGAAAAACTCGTCCCTTATCTTCCTCTTTAAAAGGATCTCACGGGCCCATTTTCTGTAACGCTCAAGTAAATTTTGGGCCTTGTTTCCGAAAGGCACAATCCTCTCCTTCCTCCCTTTTCCATAGACAAGGATATACCTGTCCTGCAAGTTAATGTTTCCTGTTTTCAGCACTACTACTTCGGAAACCCTTAAACCACAGGAATACATAAGTTCGATTATTGTCCTGTCTCTAAGGCCCAGAACAGTATCTTCTGCCGGGATACTTAATAAAAGGTCTACCTCCTCCAGAGTCAGATACTCAGGGGGATTCACAACAATTTTCGGTGTAGCAATATTTTCCATAAGGCCTTTTTGAACAAGACCTTTTTGAACAATGTTTTCATCAAGCAAGAATTTATAAAATGCCCGTATTGAAGAGAGGTATCTCGATATTGTTCTTGGATGCAGCCCTGTTTTTTGACAGAAAGAGAGATAATTAAATAGCATATTCTGATCAATCTGAATTAATCCAACCCTACTTTCGTATTCAACATATGCTGAAAATAGCTTCAGATCTGATCTGTAGGAATTTATCGTATTTAAAGAGAGATTTCTCTCCAGATAAAGATAATCCAAAAACCTTGAAATAAGTATGTTTGTCTCGACATCTTTCTTAATTGAGCTCATGTGCTAAGATATTCCCTGCATATTTACCAAAGTCCGTTAAAGATTGTTTTATAAAAGCACTGTAAAGTGAAAAACCCGTATTACCATCACCAATTGACAGCAGGGCATGAATATAAAGATATCTTAATGACTCGAATCGAACAGTAACACTCTTCACATTTTTCAGCTCATCATTTAGAATTTTCTGCATCTCCATATAATAATTAACAGGGTAAATATACTGATTTTCAAGAGGTGTTCCTTTTTTTGGTATAAATGGATTAATACTGAGATGGAGTGAACCCCCCGATTTTTTAAAGAGCTCTGCGGTTTTATTGACCAATGCAGTTATTGCCCGGATGTCCCGGGTTGTTTCTTCAGGCAAACCATACATAAAATAATATCGAAACTTTTTGATTCCATATTCAATTGCAATAGAAACCGCATCAATAAGGTTTTCATTTGTAAGATTTTTTCCAATCCTGTTTCTCAGGCGGTTTGAGCCTGCTTCCGGTGCAAAAGTAAGAGTATTCTGCTTATTTTTTGACAACAGCCTGGCAGTCTCCTCATTAAAATAATCAGCCCGCAGAGAGGAAAAGGAAACAAAGCATCCCAATTCATTAATCTCACTCACAATTTCCGCAAGGTTAGAGTGGTCAGTAAGGGCAGGCCCTATAAGACCGATTCTTTTGGTGCAGGAAAGAGCCCTGTTAATATAAAGTAATATATGTTCTCTGCGTATACTCCGTACAGGACTGCATGCACACCGGATCATACAAAATGAGCATGTATTCCTGCAGCCTCGAATAATTTCCACCAGAAACATATCTGAAAACTCAGTGTTTTTTGTAAGTACCACTGAATGGGAAGGCCTTGTAATATCTTTTGTGATTGACCTCTGTAAAACTGCATCCTTTTTGCTGTAAATATATACACCATCCACTCCGGCTAACTGTTTTATCAAGGGGATGGATTTATGGAAACCAGATTCAAGCAATATTTGTAAGATTTTTTCGATATTTTCTTCCATATCGCCCACAAATACAATATCTGAAAAAACCGAAAGAACCTCAGGATTTGCAGTAACAGCTATACCTCCAATAATGATAAAAGGGAATTTCCCATTCCGTTCTGTGTTGAGAAGAGGAATGGAGGAGAGTGAAAGCATTTTCAATATATTGATGTAATCAAGTTCAAAAGAGACGGTAAAGAAGAGTGCATCATAACCCTGTAAGGTCTGCCCTCTTCCTGTAAACATATCCCTCTTTTGAGGGATATAAGCATCAGGAGAGTATAACCCGTCATTTTTCTCCAGGAAATACCGGACAACACGCACACCATGAAAAGCAGAAACTCTGTCAAAGAGGTTATGAAAGCCGAGATTACTCATCCCGACATAGTAAGAGTTGGGGTAACATACTGCAGCTCTAAAACGTCCTGTATCCGAATACTCATAAATAAATTTTTCAGTAATTGATTTTTTAATCAGCTTTTCTCCGCAGAAATGCAGGAACATCATAATCATCTTCCTTATATCTTTTCTTCAGGCTGTTTCCGTCAATAATTGGAAGCTCATTTGCTACCTGCAGTTTCTGCCTCTTCGGTTCAAAATCCTTCAGCGGGTATACCTCAAAACTTTTTATTCCATCACCAACATCCCTTACTTCAGGAGCCTTTGAAAAACCGGTCGCTATTACTGTCACCCTCACTTCATTTTTCATCGAACTATTTATCACCATCCCTGCAATAATCATTGCATCATTATCTGCATTACCGGTAATAAGTTTTACAATTTCGTTATATTCGAAAAGTGAAAGATCATGCCCACCGGTCACATTCACCAGTATACCTTTTGCGCCTTCAATTGATGCATTTTCCAGAAGCCGATTATGAACAGCCATCTGTGCAGCTTCAATTGCCTTATTTTCTCCTTTTCCTGTACCTCCTCCCATAATGGCGCCGCTGGACATATTCATGATGGTTTTTACGTCTGCAAAATCTATATTAATCTCACCCGGTATAGTAATTAAATCGGAAATACCCTGCACTCCCTGACGCAGTACATCGTCTGCAATACGGAGAGCATCTAAAATAGATGTCTTTTTATCAATGATTTCGAGAAGCTGCTGGTTAGGTATAATAATCAGTGTATCGACAACTTCCATGAGTTTTGCGATACCCTCATCAGCTATTTCCATTTTCCGTTCCAGTTCAAAATAAAAGGGTTTTGTAACAACGCCGACTGTGAGAGCCCCGATTTCTTTAGCCAGACTTCCAACAATCGGAGCTGCACCGGTGCCCGTTCCCCCACCCATACCTGCAGTGATGAAAATCATTTCAGCTCCTTCAAGTGACTCCATAATCTTATCTCGATCTTCAAGAGCTGCTTTTTCTCCTATCTCCGGATCTGCACCGGCCCCAAGCCCCTTCGTTAGCTCTACCCCAAGTTGTATTTTCACAGGAGACATACTTGCATTCAGGGACTGTAAATCAGTGTTTGCTGCAATGAACTCTATATTCTTCAAATCGACATGAATCATACGATTAATTGCATTGCAACCGGCCCCGCCTACACCAATTACCTTAATTTTATTTGACATCGTGGTTTCTTCCACAAATTCAATATTCATTACACCCCCCCTATCACTTTTATTAACGGTGATTATAATACTCGCCAGAGTATATGAAGCTCATCGGCGTACACCAGGTTAAGAGAATTTTGTCATTAAAAAAATTCACCGAACCATTCTACCATTCTCTTTTTTATATTCGAAAAAAGCCCGGCCCCTCTGTTTTCCATAAAACTATCAGGCCGTGCATGAAGTCCATATAGTACCAGACCCACCCCGGTTGCATATTCAGGAGATGAAACTTCTTCGATCAACCCTCCTATTTCTGAAGGTATGCCTATTCTAACAGGCATCGCAAAAATATTCTCAGCAATCTTATCAACCCCTTTAAGAAGCGAAGCTCCCCCTGTAAGCACAACACCGCCGGAAATGATATCCTTAAAGTCTTTTTTTTCAAGATCGTTTTTCACGAGAAAAAAGATCTCTTCCATCCTCGGCTGTATTATTTCTGCAAGGATCTGCCTTGGGAGCTGAGTCGGCTTTCTCCCACCGACATTTGGTACTTCAATCATTTCACCAGGTTCGAACAGATCAGAAGCAGCAGCACCCCATTTCTTTTTTATCTCCTCGGCAGACTGTAACGGTGTACGCAAACCAATTGATACATCATTTGTTACGTGATTCCCTCCCATTGAAATCACATTTGTATGCCATATACTCCCATTAAGATAGACAAGAACATCTGTTGTGCCTCCGCCGATATCTATGAGTATCACCCCTAATTCCTTTTCATCATCCTTCAAGGTTGCCAGAGCAGATGCAAGCGGCTCCAGGACGATATCATTTACCGCATACCCCGCTCTATTTACGCTCTTCACTATATTCTGGGCAGAGGCGACCGCTCCTGTAACAATATGGACCTCTGCTTCAAGCCTTACACCGCTCATTCCAACCGGGTCTTTAACCCCTTCCTGATTGTCAACAATGAATTCCTGTGGAAGTACGTGTATCACCTCTCTTTCCATGGGAAGCGCCAGCGCTTTTGCAGCCTCCACAACCCTCTCAACCTCTTCTTGAGTTATCTCTTTGCTCCTGGTTGATACGGCAACAACACCTCTTGAGTTGATACCTTCAATGTGACCGCCTGCAATCCCGGAATAGACCGATTTCACCTCGATGCCCGCCATAAGTTCTGATTTCTCAATAGCAGTGGCGACAGAATTAATTGTTGTTTCAATATTGACAACAACTCCTTTCCGCAGGCCTTTTGATGGTGATAATCCCACACCAACTATATCAATAGAATTATACTCATTAAGCCTTCCTATTACCGAGCATACTTTTGTAGTTCCGATATCAAGTCCTACAATTATCTCTTCATCATAGGTCATTTTTGAACTCCCTTTTCCTTACTGCTGCATTCGAAAAGCTCAGGTCTATTTCTAATATTTCATTATCAGATATCATATCAGCATATAAATTCTCCAAAACTAGAATGAGAGCGCGTAATTTTTCACACTTTTCTCTCGTAATTGTATTACCGAGATAAACCCTGTAATTATTATCCTTAAACCGCACATAAATACCTCTCTCATTCACCGAAAAAGAATGTATTCGTTTATAAAATTCCGGGTACACGTTTTCAATCTCTTTGATTGAACTGAGTATACCCACTACCATGAAATTATCTATCAAGTCCCCGATTCTAATATCGTCATTATTAACATTAATCGTAATAAATGGAAACATCTCAAGATCCCTCCCGGTGGTTTCTTTCAGGATAACTCCTTCACTGCTCAGCCAGTATGTATGTTCTGCATCCATAAGCGAGTTATTAATCAGGTTCTTAATCAGGAACTTTTTTTCTTTTTCTGCAATATATATTCTCAGAGTATCCGGATACTCTTTTACTATCTCTATTCCTGATATTCTCTTATCCTGTAAAAGTGACAGCTTTGCCCTCTTTCTATTGAAAAACAGTATGGAACTGCCTGTATCAAGATCAATGATCTTTACTATCTCATTGTTCTGTATATATGTGTTACCATAAATCTGAACCTTTTTTATCGGAAGTATTACCGCCTTCCTTATCCCGCTTAACAGTTTTAGCAGTAACAATAGAACAAGTATTACGATGCATGAAGCAAGTATAATTCTGATAATCTTTTTAGACCGTACCTCATTTTTTCTGTACTCTTCTATCATTGTTCCCAGGCCAATTTCTTGCTTTGATATACTTGATTTCCCTTTCCCCTGGATATATTAAGAAGAATTCCTACAAGTATTGATTTGGAAAACAGGCTTGATCCACCATAACTCAAAAATGGTAAAGATATCCCCGTTGATGGGAGCAAACCGGTAACCACAGCAATATTAAATATCGCCTCCCAGATAATCAGTGAAGTAATACCGAATGACAGAAGAAACTCAAATTTCCCTCGCTGGGAATACGCAATAGTGAACCCGCGATATGCAAACAACATGTAAAGGACGATGATAATGATTACACCTAAAAACCCCATTTCCTCAGCAAAAATCGCAAATATAAAATCGGTATGAGGAATTGGAAGATACTTCATCTTCTGTATACTCCTTCCGAGCCCTACACCGAAAAAGCCTCCAAAAGCAAAAGCCTTAAAAGATTGAATGATCTGATACCCTTTATCCGTTGGATCAGACCACGGATTAAGAAACCCCATTATCCTTTCTTTTCTATACCCCTTCCCGCTTATCATTAGATATATGGCAGGAATTGAAACGAGAAAAAGTGAAAAAATTGAGAGGCTGCGAATACCCATAATAAAAAACATCGATATGGATAGAAAAAAGAGTATAAATGCAGTTGAAAAATCAGGTTCAAGAAAAACAAGAAAAGATATTATTGAAATCACCAGAAAAGGCGGCAAAAACCCCCTGTAAAAATCGTTAATTTTATTGCCCTTTTTCGATAGTATTGAAGACAGGTATATGATAAGCACAATCTTTGCAAATTCAGAAGGCTGAAACCCCATATTGGAGAACCGGAACCACCGTCTTGATGGATGGACAATCCCTGTTTTTATGAAAGGAGGTAAAAGAAGCATAGTAAGAAGGATAATTATTGCCCAAACCAACAGCTTTTTATGTTTTTCAAGGATCGAATAATCAATAAAAATAAATATTATACATGTAAGCAGAGACAGAATAGCCCACATTATTTGCTTCTGTAGAAAGTATGTATGATTATTCAGTTTTATTCCTTCATTGATACTCGCACTGAATACCATGACAATTCCAAGGCCGTAAAAAATGATAATGATAGAGAGAAGTATATAATCAATTTCTCCTGTTCTCTCAAACTGTAAGAAAGGCTTTTTCTTTTCATCAATATCTTGAATAATCATTTTGTCCTTCACTGCCGTTTCGAAGCCACCTGCTTTGCAGGTGGTCTTTTACTGGATTTTTAGTGTGCTCAGTGCAACAAGCGCGAGCATTGCCCCAACTATCCAGAATCGAACAATTATTTTTGATTCAGACCATCCCTTCAGCTCAAAGTGATGATGGAGCGGAGTCATTAAAAATACCCTCTTTTTAAACAGCTTATAAGAGAGAACCTGAATAATGACTGAAATAGTCTCAGCGGCAAAAACCCCGCCAACTATCAACAAGAGGATCTCCTTTTTTATGAGCAGGGAAATAATCCCGATAGAACCTCCAAGTGACAGTGAACCTGTATCGCCCATAAATATTTCAGCAGGATGGCTGTTAAACCACAAAAATCCAACGCTAGCGCCGAGTATGCTCATACAGAAAACAGTGAGCTCAGCGCTTCCAGTGATATAGGGTATTCGGAGATAACGTGCAATCTCAACATGACCGGTGAGATAGCATAGTCCCGCATAAGCAGAAATAGCAAAAATAATCAAGCCAGTCGCAAGACCATCAAGACCGTCAGTTAAATTAACAGCGTTGGACGTCCCTACAAGCAAGAGAATCCCAAAAGGTATGTAGAAGAAGGAGAGATCAATAACAGGCACATTTATAAAAGGAACATAGAGCAGAGTTGTCTGATCACTCTTTCCAGGTCCAAAATAAATATACAGGACGACTGCTGTTGACACAAGCAACTGTGTACATAATTTAAACCTGGCATGGAGGCCCTTTGAACTTCCTTTTACAAACTTCAGATAATCATCAAAAAAACCGATTAGGCAGAAACTGGAAGTTGCGATGGTAATGAGAACAGTATAATGGTTTGAAAAGTTCCCCCACAGCAAAATTGAAGTCAATATTGCAAGCAGCATAAGTATCCCTCCCATAGAGGGAGTTCCTGCTTTCCGTTCATGTCTTTCAGGGGTGTCTTCACGTACCTTCTTTCCTGTCCCTATTAGCTTTAATTTTTTGATTAAAGGTGGCCCAAAAATGAAACAAATGAGAATTGCGGTTACTGTGGCATAAACTGATCGAAAGGTAATGTATCGAAATACGTTAAACGCAAAAAAATAGCTATAGAGCGGATATACAAAATAGTAAAACAAGTTCCCCCCCCCGGTTAAACTGCTAAAAACCTACTGTTTTATAAGCTCTTTAATTACTTCCTCAAGCTCCATATTTCTCGACCCTTTTACAAGAATAATATCTCCGATTTTTACTTCTTTTCTCAGTGAGTTTACGAGTTCGTCGATCTCTAAAAAATTGAATACACTGGTATGCCCTGCCTCTCTGAGAGCTTCACCCGTCACCCGGGCCTTCTGTCCATAGGTATAGAGAGAAGTTATGCCATGCTTCATTATCTCTTCTGCTATTTTTCTATGATAAAATTCCGACTGATTGCCCAATTCAAGCATATCTCCGAAGATAAAGATCTTTTTCCCCTGGATACTGATCTTCCCGATATGATTTAAAGAGGCTGATACTGAGAGCGGATTCGCATTATAACTCTCATCAATAATTGTTACACCCTTCCAGGTGTAAATATTTCCCCTCCCTTTCTCTCCAGTATAACTCTCAATACCAGCCTTTATTTCACCCTTCGTAAGTCCCAAAGTCAATCCCAGAAGCGCAGCAGCTGTGGCATTAAGAATCCCATGTTCGCCCAGTACCTTTGCCTTAATTTTTTTCCCAGTTAGGATAAACTCTGAGCCGTATACATCAATTTTTATAATTCTTTCAGGATACAGATCCCCTTTATTTAAACCAAAACTTTTTATCTTTGTATTAATGCCTTTCCCAAGAAACCGGAAATATTTATCTTCCGCATTTAAAAATGCCACCCCGCTTTGACCGAGCACATCAACTGCGCACTTTTTCTCCCGGGCTATATTCTCCTCATTACCAAAAAAACCAATGTGCGCCGGTCCTATGTGCGTAATAAGCGCATAATCCTGATGTACAATATTTGATAAATAGGTTATTTCACCAGGATGATTTGTCCCGAACTCCTGAATGAGCATATCTGTATTGTCATCAACAGTTAAAACCGTTTTTGGTACACCGACATCATTGTTGAAACTCATGGCGCTCGACACCACAGTATATCTTTGAGAAAGAACGGAAGAAATTAATCTTTTTGTTGTCGATTTGCCTGCTGAGCCCGTTATAACAATTTTTTTCAAAGAAAAAAGTTTCAGGTAGTTCTCAGCAATTTTTCCAAAAATTTTTCTTGTATCAGGCACGCCGACAAACAGTACCCGTGCTGAATCTCGTAACTGTCTTTCAATAGATTTAATCTTCTCATTTTCAAAGATAATACACCCGGCACCACCCCGTATCGCATCATCAATAAAAGAATGTCCATCATATTTCTCGCCTGGGAGAGCAATAAAAAGATCATTCTTCTTTATAGATCGTGAATCAGTTGATATTGAAAAAACTGCTAAAGAGTTAAAAACGATTTTATCGCTAACAAAGAGTACAGGAGCATCATTTAACAACTGTGTAAGTTTAACACATTGCATTATAGACTCTAAATCAGGACTGTTTCACCAATATAAACATCACAAAGTCACCGAGGCACAAAGCCTATAAAATTATCTAACCCCAGATGCGCTGAACTCTAATAATATTCCAACCTCTGGAGACTCTGTGTCACCGCGATTAAATTTCTATTTTAACTTAATACACAATCAGTTTTATATCCCTGTACGTTATTGGCATCATATTCAATTCTTCATTCACAATCGCTTTAATTCTTTCTCTTGATTTTAAATAGGAGAGTTCAATATTCATCATGTAAATGGATTTTTCAAGTGCATTCCTCTGTACCCTTATTTCCTCAATTCTCCTCTTTACAAGTTGCATGTGTATATTCTGCCATGTTATACAGAAAAAAAGGGTAAAAATAACCCCGAAAAATATTATAAGTTTTACAATCTTCTTCAGCATAATAATATTCGGACTTCTCATCATGCTCATTTCTCCTGCCTACGCGATTACTCTCATATCCGGGCTTACCTTATCTATAAAATTCACTTCCAGCTTATTTGCACACCTGAGACGTGCACTGCGAGAAGCTGGGTTGGTGTTGATTTCTACTTCATCCGGAAATAATGGTTTTTTTGTTAATATTTTAATTATTTTCTTTCCCCCGCATACACAGACCGGAAAATCAGGAGGACATGTGCACCCTTTTGTTAAATCTCTGAATACAGATTTTACAATCCTGTCTTCTAATGAATGAAAGCTGATCACACAGATTCGCCCGCCCGGTTTTAAACATTCTATACCATCCCTTAATGCTTTTTCGAGAATTTCGATTTCATCATTTACAAAAATCCGAATAGCTTGAAACGTCTTTGTTGCAGGATGAATATTTTTGGGCCAGTGTTTTCTGGGAATTGCCCTCCTTATAATATCGGCCAGTCTGGTCGAAGTTGTAATTCGGTTTTTTTCTCTCTCCTGTACTATGAGTCCTGCAATCCGATTTGAGAATTTTTCTTCACCATACGCCCATATTATTTCTGACAGCTTTTTTTTATCAAATCTATTTACAACATCCATACCACGGAGTGATTTCGATTGATCAAGCCTCATATCCAGCGGTTCTTCCCGGGAGAATGAAAAACCTCTTTTGCTCTCCTTAATGTGAAACATTGAAATACCAAGATCAAAAAATATTTTATCTACCTTTTTCCCTATATTATCCTGAATGATACTTTTTAAATTTGAAAAATTATCTCGAACAGGAATAAATTTCTGGTCAAATTCCCTGAACCGCTGGATTGCCTTTTTCAAAATCACTGAATCCTGTTCAATCCCTAAAATATAACCATCTTTTACATTACGGAGAAAATGAGAAGAATGTCCACCCTCCCCCAGGGTGCAGTCAACAATTATATCATTACTTTTGATAGATAGGCAATACAGCACCTTTTCTACCATAACAGGATTATGGGTAAACATTTTTCCTCCTAAAGACCCAAATCTGCTATCTTTTCACCAAGAGAATCGAAGCTCTTTTCATTTTCTTCCCTGTATTTGTTCCAATTTTCTTCACTCCAGATTTCTATCCGGTTTATTGCACCGAGTATGACTACATCCCTCTTAACTCTGGCATATTCCCTCAGGCTCTGTGAAATAACAATCCTCCCCTGCTTATCCACTGTTTGTTCATTTGCTGGAGAGACAAACATCCTTAAAAAAGACCTGTCTTCTTTCCTGGTAAGAGTAAGCCGTTCATTTAACTTTTTTACAATCACATTCCACTCGTTTTTTGGATATACAAAAAGGCAGTGATCAAATCCCTTTGTTGCAACCCAGTACTCTTCTTCTCCAATTTTCGAATATCGCAATTTTGCCGGTATTGCAATTCTGCCCTTATCATCAAGTGTGTGTCTGTACTCTCCAATAAACATATCGGTCTCACAAAAGGACTATACTTCCCCTCGATTGAAAATACGGTTTATAGAATTTACATAATGCTTTCTTAACTTTTTTCTCCAGCACAATATGGGACATCAGGTAAAAAAATTGATGCTCTTGTATTTGCATTAAATATACCACTTATTGGGAAAATTCACCACTTTTCCCCACCTTTACTTAAAATAATAAACGAATTTTAAAACTTGTCAATAATTTTTTTAATTTTTTTTAAAAAAAACAACGAAGAAATTTATAGTTATTACATAGGACCAAAGAAAAATTTTTCATGATTAATACGTCTAGTTGATATAGCGGTTCATATTAAATGTTTTTAATAGTAATCGATTGAAATAACTTCGGGGATGAACTTTACATCCTTTAAAAACATTTTCAACTGCTGTTTCTGCTGTATTTGAATCCGAAAAGCAGTTTTTACCAGGCCATCACGATTGGCCTTTAAGTAAAGTTCCACAATATTGGACATAAATTTTTATTTTAACAGCGACAAAATAATCATGCGCTCTGCACCCGTGTGATCCTTTGCAATCTTTTCAATCCTGTACCTTCTGTCCTGTAGAATAGTACGAATACCATCCAGTATTTCCGGATCAATCTCGAGTATAAGTAGAGGCAATTCATGAATTGCCCCTACACCGCCGGATCTAAGGTATTTCCATCCTTCATTGATTATCACTTTGTATGCATCAAGCCCATCAGCACCGCCATCAAGTGCTTGCCCTGGCTCGTAATCGCGTATTTCAGGCTGTAATTTTTTTATGCTTTTACTCATTATATAAGGGGGGTTGCTTATAATTATATCAAACTTTTCCTTTGACAGGTTATTGAAAAAATCACTCTGTATAAACCGTATATCATGCTTTCCCAGAATTCTTTCTGCATTCTCCCATGCGACCTTAAGGGCCCCTTCGTTAATATCAATTGCTACTATGGAACAGTTTGCCAAATGATATTTCACTGATACAGCAATATTACCTGCCCCTGTTCCAATATCAAGAAGACTTTCCGGCTCCCTTTTTATTATTTCGTCAACGAGAAGCTCTGTTTCCGGCCTTGGTATCAGAGTTTCATGGTTTACTTTAAATAACAAAGAGTAAAACTCTTTTTCCCCGGTAATATATGAAACTGGCTCACCTTGCATCCTTCTCTTTTTATTATCTTCCCATTTCGCCAGTTCATGTGCAGAGAGCACATTATGAGGATAGGTAAAAAGGAACTCTTTCGTTTTTCTCAGGGCGTGAATTAAAAGAAGGTATATGTCTGACAATAGCAGGTCATTTTCTGCTTCCCTTATGATTTCTATAACAGTTTTTTTCACTTACTTGCAGAGTTTACTTCCTGGGTTAATAACCTCTTTCAAACCAACTTTATTCAGATTATTTTTTACCTCAAATTCAATTAATGCATCTATGAGCTCATCCATTTCCCCATCAATGATTAAATCAAGTTTGTACAGGGTTAACCCGATCCTGTGATCAGTAACCCTGTTCTGGGGATAATTATAGGTTCGTATTCTCTCTGAACGGTCCCCGCTTCCGATCTGGCTTTTTCGTTCCTTTGCTTCAGCCTCTTTTTTTTCTCTTTCTGCAATCTCAAATAAACGGGCACGTAATACCTTTAATGCCTTATCCTTATTCTTGTGCTGGGATTTTTCATCCTGGCAGGTAACAACAACTCCTGTCGGCAAATGAGTTATTCTCACCGCAGAGTCTGTAGTATTGACACTCTGT
>Ga0114925_10000711_pt1 | contig 15534 bp, 15 predicted proteins | sample SumtaG_2_FD_87287 | JGI IMG/M metagenome (GOLD analysis project Ga0114925, IMG submission 87287) | Deep subsurface microbial communities from Indian Ocean to uncover new lineages of life (NeLLi) - Sumatra_00607 metaG | ecosystem: Environmental > Aquatic > Marine > Oceanic > Sediment | place... | reverse complement strand
GCCTCTATCATTATTTGCGGCCTATGAGTATTATAAAAGGAATAAGATAAATCTTAGGTACGCCGTTATTCTAATGGTAGCCTGCACTTTTGCAGAGTGGCTTGGGGCAAAATTTACTAAAGGTGTACCAGAACCCTTACTCAAGAGAATTTTAGCAGGTTACTTATTTCTAGTGGGTTTCTATATGATTTATGACTCGTATAAAGATTATCCGAAAAAAAAATGAAAAATTGAAAAAAATTGAATTTTTTAACGGTAAATTAATACCGTTAAAAAACAAACTTCACTAGATGTCTAACGCCACCTACGAATTAAAAGAGTATATGATCTCAGCAATTACAAATTTGCGGGATAAAGGTTATATGACAATTGATCTTATAAAAATGGGAATTTTCACCACTGAGGAAATTCAAGAAATGCAAGATATTTGCATGGAAGAATATTATAGCTACTTTACCAATCGGGGTCTCAAATTAGCCGATATTCAAATTGACCTAACTAAAAAGCTTGATAAAAACCCCTATTTTCAGCAGAGTAAAGAATCGGCGATGTTCAAAGCCATGTATGGACATAAAACCAAAGATGGTCGGGAATATATTAATACTAGGGTACCTGCTAACGCTATGAACTGCGGAATGGGACAAGCTACAAGTCAAAAAAGCACATATTATCATGAACGGCTAAATGAACTAAGAGAGAAAATCCGGCCATTAATGAGTGCCCTATACCGCTCACCCGTAAAACGACATTTAACCCGATTTGGGTTAAAATTGCCGCCTAGTAAAGACATGCAACTGCATACTGATATGAGCTATATTGGAACAAATAAAAATAATCCACCAAAAATGAGGGATGCAGATGATCCAGTGGCTTACCATCCATTTGACAATATTGGTAGATTCCAAAGACTACAGATGGTGATAGGGCTTAATAATAGCGAATCAGGCTGGTACGGATACGAAGGCGCTCATCTCCAGTACGATAATATCGGAGATAAACTAGGCTGGCCTGGAAAAACTCGTACGATCCAGAAAATTTCACCTAAAATAATGAAAGAACTAGGCCTTAAAAGAGTTAATATCCCATCCAAGTTTGGCCAAGCAATAATTTGGACCTGCGGACTTCCTCACGGTAATACTGTATGCGAATCCATACCAAGACTAACCCTATATGTAAATTATCAACCCGACGAGACAGATACAGTGGCAGACAGAATTATCGGCCTCGGAAATCAACCAAATGAAGAGAAAAAGAAGAAAGCTTGATTATTATAATAAATTAACTCCTATTAAAATTAATACTATACCCACTATCTGCTCCTTACTTAACTTTTGACCAAAAAATAAAAAACCTAATAATGCAACTGATATTTCAGTGCCTGCATTCCAAAAGGAATTAGCTACTGCTAATTTTTTACCATGATTTAATATGGTGTAATATATACCTCCAACTACTGCATATAGAAGAATACCAATGATTAAAAATATATTTTCATTTGTTTTTGTTTGTTTCTGAAGAAAAAATTGTGCTCCTGTTTCGGTTGCAATTATTAGTAATAATAATCCAATTAAGTAAAAATCCATTTTATAATAACAATAGAGATAATTAAAAATGAATTACATTCCCTTCATTATTTTTACATCACATAAGCTCGGAATTTTATTTTTCACCTATGGATGGATTTCCACACCATATGTACTTATTATACATCCACTTGTTATAATATCGTGGTGGTTAAACGAAAATCGTTGCGTTGTTTCACAACTTGAATATATGTATTTTGGTCGAACTTTTCTGGGAAATGGCCCTAAGTATTTCGTACCGAGACGACATCGTTACCTTTTCTACTCTAATTTTATTCTTGGCAGCATATATCATCTATTATGTAAATGAATATAAAATAACAACAATATACTCATTTATACTAATGTTAAGTTATTTTAGATCTAATCCACCACCGCCACCACCGCCGCCGCCTCCTGCCGACTTTGGGACACTTTTTGTATATGCTGTTATTGGGTGGTTTATTATAAAGATTTTAAATGAATTACCTAATAATAGGTCCAAATCTAAAAAAGATAAAAAAAGGAAAAAGGGATTTCTTAGTAATGTAATCGGTCTGGAAAGTGTCAAGGAAGAAATACGATACTATATGGATTTTATCACAAATAAGAAAAAATATAAAGAATGGAATGTAAAGCTCCCGAAGGGAATCTTATTATGTGGTCCTCCAGGAACCGGTAAGACCTTATTAGTAAAAACAATGTCTAAGGTATTAGATATACCTATAGTAAGTGCAGCTGGTAGTGAATTTGTAGAGATGTATGTTGGCGTGGGAGCATCGCGTATAAGAAATCTTTTTAAAAAAGCCAAAAAGAATAAGAGTTGTATTATTTTTATTGATGAATTAGATGCCGTTGGTACCCGTAGAAATTTGGATAATAACTCAGAGAGAGCATCTACATTGAATCAACTTCTAGTTGAGATGGATGGTTTTGAAGCAACCGATAAAATTATTGTCTTTGCTGCAACCAATTTAGTTAAATATCTTGACCCAGCTTTATTAAGGTCTGGACGCTTTGATAAAAAGATATTCTTTGATCCACCAAACTTTTTGGAGAGAAAATCGTTATTTGAACTTTATTTGGAGGATATAACAATACCTAATGATCTTTCATATGCCATTTTATCCGATAGGACTGCAGGCATGACTGGGGCAGATATAGCTAATATTGCGAATCAGGCTAAAATTAATGCAATACAACGTGGTCAGGATGGAGTTTCACTGTTAGATGAAGATATTCAAGTTGCAATTGATGAAGTGATGATTGGTAGGGAAAAACGAGAACGCATGCTAAGTGATAATGAAAAAGAAAGAGTTGCACATCATGAAGCTGGCCATGCTTTAATGGGTTATATTTTAAAAAAGAGCGAACCACCAATTAAAGTAAGTATAATACCCAGAGGCGAAGCCGCCCTTGGTTTTAGTCAATCAAAACCAGCAAATAAAAAATTATACACAAGAGAAGCAGTTTTAACACAGATCTGTGTTTTACTAGGAGGCCGATGTGCCGAAAAGTTGATTTATAACGATGTATCCACAGGGGCAGCAGACGATATTGAAAAAATATCTCAGTTAGTTAAACAATATAACACTAGTTGGGGTATGGATAGCGATATTGGACCACTTAATCCATCTTATCTTGGAGTAATAGGAGAGAATGTCTCAGACGAATTATTTCAAAAGTGTCAAAAACTTGTGGAATCGCTAGAACTCTTTACATTTAATACTTTAAAGAAGCATAAACGCCATGTAAAGTCTCTAGCAGCGGATTTATTAAAAAATGAAACAATTGTTTATGACAGAATTAAAGAGCTTCTACCATCTCGTTTAGAAAATAGTCTTGACACAAAACACTAGTCAGAATATATTTGAAATTATAATAGAGAAAACCACAGATACTTCATTATGAATTCAACCGTGGACTATTACTGGGGACCAGAGGATACAAGCGTGCACTTTTGCGAAGACAAATATACAAAACATCCTAGGGTGGCAGAATATTATAATACGATCTCGTCATTGTATTATATCGTGATTGGGATGCTATTTTTAAATAGTCGGATTTCACATCTAGGAAAGAGTTTAATTATAGTTGGTATAGGAGCCTTTTTATTACATATGACACTTCGCTATTATGCTCAAATGTTAGATGAAGCTGCAATGTTAGTAATAAGCTTTGATGCAGTGAGACATATTAAAAAAAATACAATTTCGCGTTGGTTTTTAGTACCTCTTTTAACATTATATGTAATCTTTCATAATTATTTTATTTATTTTTTCGTTATTTTCGCACTATTTCAAATATACATGGCACATATAGGCCTACAAATTACGCGCCCCGGATCCTATCAAAAATTATTTATAATTGGATATATTGTTTTATTTAGTTCTGGTACAGCATGTTGGTTATGTGACCAATTTCTATGTGATTATTTTAAAGATTATCAAATGCATGCTTGGTGGCACATTTTAACAGCCATGGGAATCGGGTCAGGATTTTTAGTCTTCGTCGTCTGACTGTACCCAACAAGGTTCATCTTCATCCGATGTTTCATAATCTGAAAATTCTGATTCCTCATCTTCATCAAATGTATCCATGATAGCATGTTGTGAGGTTAATTCCTTATCCGAGACTATAAAGCCTTTTAAATCGCCCGATGGCAAAGGTACGTGCTCCCCATCTTTAATATCACCGTCAAAACTTCGGTCATATTGATCACAACCTGATGAGCCAGAACCTGGAATTGTATTAATAATTTTATTATAAGGTTTTATACTTATTCGCCCGGAGCGGGTGACATATTGTTGTTTACCACAACAATCTAGACAAATAGATTCTTTAGTGAAGATAACATGAGATGCTGGGTAGTAGTTACGAGGGTAGTACTCATCCGGGTGGAGCACATCGTCCTTCGCGGGCAAATCAACACGACGAATCCAAGGTGATGCAGGCCAAACCAAACTAGATCTATCACTAATATAATACTGCTGTGGCGGTTTAAATATGAACTTGCTAATTAAAATAGATACCCCTATTGGGATTGTCACCCTTGCCGTGATTCTGGTCAGTAGATCTCGGAGAAAGCCGGTAAATTCACCAGGTGCAAATATATTTACCTGATCTCCCCTATTTATAATCTTATTGCACCAATCGCAATAGGTCATAAAACGACACGTATAAATATTTTGCATTGGCACTTTTCTAATTGACATGTTTGACTCAACTTCGGTTAAATGAGACATTTGTTGTTATATATCTACTATTTTATATTAGAAATTTCATATCAATTTTCTTTTATTATAATAGTATAAATGTGGCAATTTCTCTGTGGTTGTATGTCGGGTATTTACATTGGAACCTATTATGATTGTAAACCAGCGATAATTTTTATTAGGGATACAGTAAAAAATCAATTTCCAGAGAAAAAGGAGTAGTTATCCTATAAATTTGCATATTATAATATAATGTTTAATGCTATTAAACGTTATATTTATTGAAACAAATATCTATTGCAACGTTCTTACTGAATAGTGTAATCGCCCTCTTCATTAGTGGTATATTTAGCAATGACTTTAGGATTATTAATACCTTGATAGATATCTTGAGGATCATAAATATTCCCATTTTTATCAAGGTGGCGAATAATACCCGAAATTTCTTGTGCCCAAACTTGGACCTTTTTAAATGACTCGGTTGTATCTAGTTTATCAGCAATTTCGCCATGCGGCGTTCCCTTAATGTGGGTACCGCAGAATGTTTCCCCAGTTCTTTTACGCCGGGTACATTGTTCGCCATTTGCACGCATGGCACGACATCTATCATGATAAGGTACTGTATTCTTGACGCGCGTCCTTTTTTGTAAATCTTGTTTTGTGAAGTTTAGATGGGGATAATTATAAATGTACTCAACAAGAGATGTGGCATCCGATGGGCCATCATCAGCGCATGATTCTATAATCTTTGTAGCGATATCCTTTTTGAATCCGGCAAACCAGACAGCTATTTTTGCGTTTAGCTTCTTTTCCATTGTGAATAATACTAGGCTAGTATTATTTATAATGTTTTAATCAATTTTTTAACTTTCAACTTAAAGAATTTCTATTAATCCTTTACTGGAATGCCAACGACGGGTGTTTCAGTAGCTGGAGGAGTCCATAGATTTCTAGGAAGAATCAAAACAAGCACTAGTAGACCATTGGCAAAAATTTGATATGTTAATAACTCTATGGTGTTAACTCTTGGTAAGAGATATGGGATAAAGTAGAAAGTAGAATTGATAAGAAATGCTGCCAATATTAACATAAGTGTATTCCATAGAGATGCATGCTTTTTTATATGTTTCAACATTTATATATAACTCATATATTTTATAAGATATTGTAACTATTGGAAGTAGGATCCCAGTTTGGACCCACAGTTTTTTTATCAATCTCATGGTATGTTAATGACATATACTGAGAATCATCAGTGAGAATATATTCAGGATTAATATTTATTTTGGTTTCATCATAGTCTACGGAACCAATAAATAATGAATTATACTTATCATCCCATTTTTGTTTTGGACCCATGAGCATACTTATGTCATTATAAGATTTATCTATTGGAACATATACTTTTTCTAAAAATATAGCGAATCGTACAATGCCACCTCTATTGTATTTTCCGTCAATATCTGTTACAATTTTATTATAAGCAATTCTCTCCTTATAAAGTGGAGACCATGAGCCATATCTGATAGCTTTCCTAAATGAGGAAAAAAACTTGAATTCCGTATTTGTCAGCTGGCCTCTAACAGAATTTTGGCTACCCATAGCTGCAATAATTGGAATAAATTTATAGTAATTACCATAATATCCAACACAAGGAATAGGTACTCGTTTATTCTCACTGGTTAGATACAAAAGTACAGGATTGGTGTAGAATAAACTATATACAGAAGGATGTACAGGGAATGTTAAAATTTTTTTATAATTACAAATCTCATCTAATAAAGCCCACCATAATTTGTTCGTTCTAGTCTTTAAAGCAACTGTTGTAATTGTTGTATCTTTATTTTCATATAAATCAAAGAACAGAAATAGTTTATCCCCGTCTTCTAAAAAACCCTTTATTGATAATTCTTCACCAGTTAAACTTTTGATACTTTTTTTAACAATTTGATGTAGATTACCTGATTTATATTTTATAAATGGAAATACTAGTATATCTGAAGCTTTTTTTGCAGTTTTGGGATATTTATACAATAAATATTGGAGGAATGGATGAGCTGGTTTCTCCCGCTTTTTACAATCAATAACTCTATAGATACATAAGTTGATTATAGATGGTTTTGCAGGCATATCGTTTAGATTTGTATTTATGGATCTATCAATATTATATGTATAGTTACCGCAATTACTCGCCAATTTCACTTGCGGTGCATTTATTTTAATATGAGTGGGTATTAATGACGACTCTGTAACATTATTTAATTCTATATTCTTAGCCACTGTTGCCTTCTTTTTGTATTTTCCTGCAATATGTTTATAATGTGAATTTGGATTCATATTATAAATAGCAATGATTTTATTTTGCAATCTTTCTTCTTATATTCTCTTTAATATTGTCTTCGCGTGTATCTAAAATAAATTTACTAAGGGATTTAGCTTCTTCCGTATTGCCTTTGAAAAATTGTGATAATGCATTCAACAAATGTTTTTTAGATAATGCCTTTTTACCCTTACTTTTTGTATATATAAGTTTACTACCACCCGATAGGTCAAAACAATCTATTTCATGTCCCTTCATTGTTGTCACTAATGCTTCGGTTATTTCCTTTTTCCGTTTTCTTTTCTCTTTTAATGTTCTATTTAATGTTTTGATTTCATCATCTAATTCGATCCAACCTTTTACATTATTCAATAACTTTTCCTTATCCATTTAATATTATTAGTATGATATCTTTAAATAAAATATTACTTTTTATTTCTAAAATGGCGACCACACAAAAAGGGAGGATGGGGGTTGGTAGTTTTACAGCGAGCACCGCAGACCTCTCCCTTCCTTTTTCCATTCTTTATAATAGCAGTACATGTAATGCAATTAGCATTGGTTGCCTTCTTTCGCATATGTATGGTACAATATTTACCAGAACAGGCCCTACCACATGGGTTTCCTTTATTTTTACCACTTTTCAATATGACTTGACATTTGTTATTCTTGGCCACCTTTGAGACCGGCCAGTTTACTCCATCATATTCCGGGAAGTCTTCTTTGGGAGGTAAAATTCCATTTTGAATATTTCTACAATATGGACACTTGACCTGATACTTTTTCAGATGACATACTTCTAATTTTGAGTAGGCTTTCTGATTAACAAATTCATGATAAATAGATTTGTAATTAAACTTATGCCCACACGCTAATATGACAGGGTCATCATCTAATAACTCTCCTGATATAAGACAACAATTATCCGCATCTTCTTCGTCTTCACACAATGATGCAAAAAGCTTTTTATTAAAATCATTAGTACTTATTATCATATTAGTCATTTCTTATACATTTAAATCTTCTAAACTCTTTATATTATTTATGTATAATGTCGGAAAATGAGAATAAAATGCTATGGGGAAAGAGTACTTGGATTTTATTACATACATTGGCGGCACGAATCAAAGAGAGTGAGTATCCACGTTTAAAAGCAGAGCTTTTCGCTATTATGCGACAAATTTGTGCGAATTTACCGTGCCCGGACTGTGCTAGACACGCCCGCGAGTTTATAGGTATAGTTAGGATAGAAACTATACCAACAAAGATATTATTTAATTCAATGTTATATCAGTTTCATAACAATGTAAATCTACGCATTGGGAAGGGGCAAGTTGGAATCCAAGTTTTAGAAGGATACAAGGCATATAATTTAGGAATAGCATTGCAGAATTTTTTGACTTTTTATGCAAAAAGATACAATGGCACGATTCGTGCTGGAGTAACCTCCACGGAAGTTATCCGTAGACGTATCGCTATATCAGTTCATGAATGGATAAGGAAACACTGGGGGAGTTTTAATTAGCTACCCTTTTTCTGCGACATCTAAATGACTTCTTATCAATTACACATTGCTGTCTATCGCTTTTTTCATTTTCAAAATATGTTAATCCACTATCGGTTCCAGCTAAACCAACAACTGTGAAATACCATATTCCACCGAGAATAAATCCAGTAGCCCATCCTGCGACAACATCACCAAAAGCGACACAACCAAGAGGGGGTGAAATTCTAACTGCTGCGCTCATGGCCAGAATAAAAATTAAGCTCCCTATTAAAACAAGATTAACATTGGAATTTAGAAACATTGGGAACATTAGATAAGTGGCAGTGAAAGCCAAAATTAATGCATGTGGACCCGGCGTACTAAATGTTACACCCCAACCACCTATAGAGTTCCCAAGTAAATTACATGCGGCATTAATACCGGGTTTAAAAGTGTCACCGCTTCCTGTACCGCCCGGTGTTTTTTTCCCTATTACTGGTGCTATAAAACTACCAAAGGTTGTTGCTATAGTTAGTCCTAAGACATACACGAAACCTTTGAAGTTTGCATCAAATAATGAGCCAAAAATCGCCATTGTTGGAATAATAATTGGGGATAATAATGTAAAGAATCTAATATAAGCCATAAAGGACGATGCAAGTGCCATTGTATATATTTTAATTACATTTTATTATACAAAAACCAGCTTCAGAACTTCTTTAATATGTTCAACTGCGTGAAATGTGATTCCATTAATTACATCATTCTCCTTGTATTTTTCCATAAATTTATCAAAATCTTTTTGATTACTTTTTGGAAATAGAAATGTCTTGACGCCTGCTTTAATTCCACCCAAAATCTTAAGTTTTAGTCCACCTATGGCAGTCACACAACCTTGTAAGTTTATTTCACCTGTAATAGCTATATTATTTTTGACCTTCTTGCTATTAAAAAGGCTATAAATAGATACCGTCATCGCAGTTCCTGCTGAAGGCCCATCCTTGGGAGTTGCTCCTTCGGGACAATGGAGCTGAACACCTTGCAGTTTAGATGTTTCAAATGATTTTAGTAGTTTTTTTTGCTGTTTACTTGAAGTCAACTTCCATGCAAGCGATTTTGCTACATTACACGATTCTTTCATAACATCACCTTGTAATCCCGTTAATTTAAAATCTAATAAGTTATTAGCTGGAAAGTATACACTTTCGATGGGGATAATCCCGCCTTTTCCTAAAGAATTGGCCCATAAACCGGTAACAATACCAACACTAGGTTCTTCATGGATTTTTGTAAAGGTTATCTCTATTCTATCTTTAAGATACTTTAACGCAATATCATCCTTGGTCATAACAATAGGGAATTTCGGTTGTATTGTTGATTGCAATATTTCAAGATTAATTTCGCTAATAATCTCAAATAATATCTCTTTTAATTTACGAACCCCAGGTTCGTAAGTATACGTTTCAATTATAAATGTTACCACCTCCTCCGAGAACTCAATACAATGACTTAATCCAACCTTTTGGTATATTTCTGGAAGAATATAGTCTTTTGTGATAACTAATTTATCTTCTAATGTAAGATTTTCAAACTTAACCCTATGAATTCTATCGAGTAATATCCTATCAATTAATTCAGGGTCATTGTATGAGAATATAAATAAGGCCTTACTCAAGTCTAAATCTACTCCTGAAAAATATTTATCTTGGTATGATTCATTCTGCGTTTCATCTACAAGGTGTGTAAGAATACCTATTATTTCTTTGCCATTTTCTGACCTACTTACTTTATCAAGCTCATCAATGAAGATGATAGGATTCATGCATTTTTTCTCCATAAGAATATCAACGATACGTCCCCAAGTTGACCCAACATATGTATAATTATGGCCAGATAATGTACTACCGTTGCTGGACCCACCTATAGGAATAAAGGCAAATGGTCTACAGCCATTTTCTTTATCTAACAAACATTTGGCTAGACCTTTTTTTGCCAAGGATGTTTTTCCCACTCCGGGCGGACCTTCAAACCCGAAACAATATCCCTTCTGTTCACCATTGATCCATTGACCAATAATTCTTTTCAGTTGACGCTTTGCATTTTTGTGTCCATGGACGGCGGCATCTAAATTCGCATCAATAATAGAAAGAGTATCATTTATTTCTTCTCTTTTCTCGGATATTAATTCAATGTCTTTTGCGATATTTTTCGTCAAGTCTGTGGATAATATTTTAGAAAAACGTTGTTTTATTGTATTCATAACTTCATTATCATCTTTGAATTGCTGAATAAATTTTTTAATGTTATCTCTCATGTACCCATTTTTTTTACCTGAATGACACAAGCGCGCTGTATCAATATTATTTTTCTTTATTATTCCGTTTATAAAACAAGTATTTGCTATTAAACTATCCCTTTTCCCCTTGCATAATAGTACAGATAGTTTATCTATCTCAGCTTTTTTTAGTTTACGAACAGCATCTTTTTCAATATCGGGAAAAAACTTAGCAATCTCCAGACTGCTTATTCTATTGGTCGCGGGAATATTTATTTTAACTTTTGATTCTTTAACTCCTTCAACAACTCTTTTGAAGCTATCTTTTATATCTTGCATTACAGTTAGAACGGGTTCTCTTCTGTAGATACCAAATGGAATTTTTAAAAGGCCTTCTAGATATTGCCTTGCCTTGGAACCAGAGTCTTCACTTTTCGCTTTTACCTCTTTGAGTTTTATCATTGCCTTCTCTTTAATCGTATCGCTTGCTTTTAATAAACAAATTTGTTGCTCAATTGGAATTTTTGTATTATCAAAATTCGCTAACATTTTTGTATAATTTACAGTTGTTCGCATTGCATCACGGAAATACTTCTTTATATTCCATGGTAAACTATCAAATAAAATAGTTTGTTCCACTGTATCAATATTACCATTTGAGTCATTTGACAATAAATCATACAATAGGTAGGCAAGATATTGGAATTCTGGATCATTATGTTTCAGTAACAATTGAATTAATGTGCGTCTTTGTCCATAAAGTCCTGATCCAATGAATTCCTTTACATTTTGTGATATGGGTTTTTGTTTCATCAGATGTGTTTGGTTTATATAACCAGCAAATCTCTGATATAATTCACCATTGCGATAAATTAATAGTTCTTTGATTGTTAAAATTTCGCAAAACCGTTTGAATTCATCATTATTGAAGTCCGGTTCTGCTGGTTTTGACTCCTTCAATGATATTAGCTTATTCTTAATGAAGGAATGATTGGTACAATCAATTAATATATCATCTACAATACCCGATATTATTAGAGTCTTTTTTTCCGTTTTATTATGAATAGCCACCTTTATCCCATACACTTTTTTATGGAATTCTTTGCTCGTTCTTGCCAAATCAAAACAATCAAAATTATTTGATGTCTCCACAATAGTAAAATCTTCAACGATACGATTTTTAGCAATATTCTTCTTATTTTTCTTTTGATCTTCTCCTCGCCATGGTAATACAATGTATCCAATAGGATGGGTATAAGTCTTAATAACATCAAAAATACCACTTTCGTCTTCACCCAATAGGTCACGCAGAAAATCATTACCCATAGCTACCATTATTATGTCACATATATTGTGAGTACCCGTTGTTCTGAAAAGCGCTGATAGTTCATTATTGATTTTTTGAAGTACCGTTATGAGGTCATCAAAGTTATTATTTTCTTGTTTTGCATCTAAAGTGAGTTCAATATTATTTAACTGTTTATACAGTAATTCTAAATTTTGAATACATATATTCATATCACTTGCTGAAATAATATCCATTGATTTATATTTTTGTACTGCTATTATGGTGTCAGTTATCATTTTCATAAAAATATTTACTTTTTTCCTGCAGAATCCCAAAGTCCGCGATTTTTCTATTTTATTTATAGGTTTCTCCTTAATCTTCTCATTTTTTACTAAAGACATATAGTTTAAATGACGATTTTTATTATTAATATCTTTCTCATTAAAATAAAATAACGATTTTGAAATATGGAATTATAGAGTGGTGTTCAGTAATAAATAATATATATCTGTAATATAGAATGCCTATTCGTAAAAAAGGAGGAGGATTAATCAGAGCAACTTTTGAAGGGGGATTGGCGGATTGGTTTGAAAATAATCCCGAATCAACAGGGGGCGGTCGCAGACACAAAAGTCGCCGTAAAAAGACTAAAAAATATAAACGGCGTGTAAAATCTAGGCGGGTTCGTACAAGACGTAGGCGGCGAAAGTATCGTAGACGGCGAAGATAATTATTACTAGAATGAATATAAATATAAATCTAGTATGTTATTAAATGGGTATACCAAGTTACTTTTCATATATTATAAAGAATCATCCTGATATCATCAAGAAATTAAATAGACTTGGTGATATTGATAATTTCTACCTTGATAGCAACTCTATTATATATGATTGTTTGCGCAAACTTAGCAGCGAGTATGATGGTGATGATAATAAATTTGAAAAAAAGTTAATTAACGCTATTGAAAAACAACTTCGTGTCTATATTGGTATTATTAAACCTAATAAAAAGACATTAATCGCTTTTGATGGTGTAGCACCTGTTGCAAAATTAGAGCAACAGCGAAATAGGCGTTATAAGTCTTATTTGTTGGAACATATACGTAAACAGATTGATCCTACGGCCACACAAGCTTGGGATAAAACCGCCATCACCCCAGGTACAAAGTTTATGGCGAAATTGGGCCATTTCTTGACAAATAAGTTCAAAAATAATTCCAACATAATCATATCAACTACATCGGAACCCGGTGAAGGCGAACATAAGATATTTCAGTATATTCGTGATAATCGCGATCATCATGCTGCGACTACCACTCTCATTTATGGATTGGATGCTGATTTAATTATGCTTTGTTTAAATCATCTTAAGATTTGTAAGAAAATATATCTTTATAGGGAGACGCCGGAATTTATTAAATCAATAAATGCTAATCTAATTCCTAATGAACATTATTTCTTGGATATACCAGAACTTGGAGAGAATATAATTGATGAAATGAGCGGATTTCAATATAAGGTAAGCGATGAAACCAGATATAATACGTTATATGATTATATTCTAATAGCTTTCTTTTTAGGCAATGATTTTATGCCCCATTTTCCCTCTATGAATATTAGAACACAGGGTATGAATCTCCTATTGACCGCTTATAGAAATACGGTATGTTCCAAAGGTTTGAATTTAACGGATGGTACAAACATATTCTGGGGAAATTTGCGAAAAATGATTAAATGGCTTGCCGATAATGAACATAGTAATCTTAAAGCCGAATATAAAATTCGTAATCGTTGGGAAAAACGTCATTACCCCAATGGAACTGTAGAAGAAAAACTAAATAAATTGGATAATATACCAACAAAGGAACGGGAGACAGAGAAATTTATAGATCCTCATTCAAAGTATTGGCAATCACGTTACTACAATGAATTATTTGATAGTGATATGAATAAACTGTTCATTAAAGAGATTTGTAATAATTATATGGAGGGACTGGAGTGGGTAATGCGTTATTATACAACAAGTTGTTGTGATTGGAATTGGCACTATAAATATCATTACCCCCCACTATTACAAGATCTATTAGAATATATTCCACATTGGGAAACTGTGATGATTGAAGATAATGATAATAAACCTATTGAACCTTTAACACAACTAGCTTATGTATTGCCGAGACATAGTCTTAAACTGTTACCCAATGATATTAGAACAAAATTATTGTCTGAATATTCGGACAATTATCCTGATAATTGTAAGATTGTTTGGTCCTTTTGTAAGTATTTTTGGGAATCGCATGTAGATTTACCTGCTATTGATCTTGATAATATTAAGAGTCTAACTGAAGATTAAAAGGTGCATGATAGTGGCCAACAAAATGCCTTTTGTTTATTTGGAGGTTGTGTTCCGTACCATATGGCAAAGTTTCTCCAGGGAAATGTTGTCGGTCTACTGCATAATAATTTTGTAATCTTTTGACCAGACATTCTTTCATCAAAACAGCCACTGGGTCCAACGCCCGTTTGTTGACAATTTCCAGCGCCACATACCATAGGAACGCCTCTTTCAGCACTTGCTTGACCGGGACCTCCTGCTCCGCCTCCAAACGATCTTGTTACGTTGCTCCAAAAATCGCTAGAAAAATTTCCACAGGGTGTTGATGTATCATAGAATAGCTTGGTATCTTGTGCATCAACAGTATAAAATTGTGATAAACAATATTTCCAAATTCCTTGGGTTGTTGGTTGTTGCGTTACCCAATTTTTAGGTCCATTGTGTTTTGCACTGCCAGGAGCCAATGACCACGCTAATTCTAAACCAGGATTTTTTGCTTGAGCGGCCACCATCATTTTAAGAGCAGTAGGGCTCAAAGTTTTATCTGCGAATTCATTATCAAATAAAAGTCCTTTTACACCACCTTGGATAGCATTTTGAATTTGTGTAGAGGCATTGCCATCAAAACAACAAATAGCTGCCCATTTTTCTATTGGTAGTCCCGCTTGATTTGCCAAATCTTTAACTGTAGGATCATTCCATTGGGCATCTAGATCTCCAGCGGCATTGGCTACAATAATAATTTTATTAAAACTGGCCCCTAATACTTGAGGATCGGGATAACTCTGTATTCCCTTTTTTAGTTCTGGCACATTAAATCCATTTGCCTCTGGATATAAAAAGAGGACCCCTTTGGCTCCCCCTTGAGGAGTACATGACCCCTTACCTCCAGAGCTTCCACCTCCTGTATTACTACTTCCGCCTCCAGAGCTTCCACCTCCTGTGCTTCCACCTCCTGTGTGGCTGCCCCCGCCTCCTGTGCTTCCACCTCCTGTGTGGCTGCCCCCGCCTCCTGTGCTTCCACCTCCTGTGTGGCTGCCTCCGCCTCCTG